>Ga0157357_1001184_pt1 | contig 10939 bp, 6 predicted proteins | sample AttcapACBM1_FD_111485 | JGI IMG/M metagenome (GOLD analysis project Ga0157357, IMG submission 111485) | Fungus gardens microbial communities from leaf cutter ant in Botucatu, State of Sao Paulo, Brazil - Atta capiguara ACBM1 | ecosystem: Host-associated > Fungi > Mycelium > Unclassified ... | reverse complement strand
CTCATTGGACTATAAAGAAGCTGGGAAGAAGCAACAAAATCAATGGAAATAGCAAAAGAAGCTATCAAATAGCAGTTTGACAGGAAAAGAAGAAATATACAAGGATTGAAGACAAGAGACAATATGTGGCTAAAAGCCAAGAATATCCATTTGAACAGACTTTCAAAGAAGCTTGACCAAAAAAGATATGGATCCTTTAGAATCTTGAAGGATATTGGTCAAGGAGCATTTCAGCTGGACCTTCTAGAAAGATGGATGATTCATGATGTGTTCAATGAAGATCTATTGACACAATGTAAAAAACCACAATCCAAGGGCCAGTACATGGAACCAGCACTACCATCAGACATTATCAATGAGGAAGAAGAGTATAAAGTCAAAGAAATCAAGAAGTACCAAAATCAAAGATGTAGAACAGAATTCCTAGTGTATTGGAAAGAATATGAGAATGAATATGATCAATGGATAGCAGAAATAGGGTTATCTCATGCAAAAGAGGTAATTGAAGATTATTGGTCAAGGATTTCAGGATAAAACCTATAAAAGAGGGGTGTAAAATCCTAATTTAACATCTTCAAGACAGTTAATTAACAAGAAAAAATCTTCAAATAGCTCAACAATCCAGCACTGCTCTTACTTTACCCAACCCATACATTACTCACACTCTTAACAATATGAAATTGGTCAAGACAATGAATAACAAAAAAAAGGATTGGACAAAGAAATATCATAAACTCATATAAGGAATAGAAAGAATGGTGGATATACAATTATAACTTCAAAATATCTGGCAGAAGAAGCCAATACACAAATAGCAGAAATAGAGGCAATGATACTACAAGCCAGTCATAACTACAGAATACAAACAACAGGCAACATTTTTAGTATTTCTGAAGATCTATGAAATATCATACAAAGTGATATGGAGAACTAAGCCTATTATATTCAAATGTTGTTGGTGGATGAATTGGATAGTTGTAAAGGAAAAGTTATAAAGGAAAAGAAAATGAATATGCTGAAGAACACATAAAAGAGACACAAAACACATATAAACAAGATAATCTAGAAATGAAGAAACAAATGGTAGACAATAAAGGAAAACAAGAAAAAGAAGTTTTCCTTTATAAACCATATGATATTGATCTATCAAGACTAAAGACCCTAGAACTGACTTTAATCCAAGATGAAATCAAAAACTTGGAGAAATACATGAAATACATACAGTTACCTGTCAAAATGATACCATTTTATCTACCACTCCACTATAAATCCATATAATCTCAAGGAGAACAAGAAAAGCAGTATTGGAATGAAATCACTGTTGAATTCTTAAAAAAAACATAATGTCAATACAACAAGAAAAAAATTTCCTATTGAAATATATATGGGTGGTCTGCCTCACAAACTATATTTTATCACATTGACATTGAAAGAACAAATCATTGGTGGACCTATGAAGAAGATGGTAGCTTTATATGTGGTTGGAGACTTAGTATTATTGGACTAGTTTATGGGGATATAAACATCAAAATAGGAGTATTGTCATGATCAATCTCTCATATTCACAATGTGGTTGAAGCATATTCTATAGGGTTGAGGGTTAGTTCTTTATGATATAATGATCAGCTATACTATAGTAATCTCAGTTAGTGCCTTATGTAGTAGGCATTGTTTTCTTTCATCTTTTTCATGTTTTATGACTTATTTAACATATGTTTATCACGCACAATCCTTATGTGTTGTGGCAACTACTAGTCACAATGACCAATAGCAACACAAGCAATAAATCTCTTAGCAGGATATCAAGTAGGGATTACAAGAGAACTTAACTAAAAGTCTCTGCTGAATTACTATTCTATTTATATAAATTACACATGGTCTGTGCTACTTAATAATTACCCTACCCTAATGTCTATGCAAAAAAATCCATGAGTGCACCATGTGTACACCATGAGGTAGCCATGGAGTTAACATGCTCCTTGATATCATCTATCTAGACTGTTCCAGCCTGCTCTAGTCTCTTCTAGGCTTTTATGACATCACATTATGTGACATGTCATGTAATCACAGTGTCATGTGCCTCTTCATTGTCATTATCAATATAATAAAAGAAAAGAAAATCCAAAGTAAAATCCAATATAAAATTCTGAAGAATATATAAAGAATATTACCACTTCATTCTTTACTGTATCATGATATTATAGTCAATAAATATATATAGTTGTAGATACTATCTTATATCTTTACACTTTATCAATTAACTTGATTCTCTATTCCTACTCAAGTCTTTGTCTAAGTTGTAACCTGAGTTAAGTTTCAGGTTATAATAGTCACTATATAAGTAGGCAGTTTTTATATTAATGCTATAGATATCCTAATCTTCAAGAGTAGCAACAGTTAAGAATAGACATATTGTTTTATAATAGACAACTGGAGAGAATAATTCATTAAAGTTGATTTCTTTGACCTGAGAAAATTCTTTTATAACAAGCTAAAATCTGTAACAACCATTAGATTGATGTTGAATATCAAGTAACTCTTGATTGCTTTCTATCTTTTAGAAAGATTTACAACTTTACAAACATTTCTGTCTTTAAGTAATTTCAGCTCTTCAAGATAAGATTCAAGCTACTTTTTGAATGTCAGCTGATAATTCAGTAATATCTCCAAGGTTTTTGGGAATTTGGTAAGTTTTTGCTACACATTGTGCTAAGAGAATTTGAATCTGCTCTACTTCTTCTTCTCATGTAAGACATACTAAGTAGCTAGTAATAGCTAACTTAGTTTATTTACTTACACTGCAAAAGATAGAATATCTATTCTACTTCTATTATTGTCAACAATGATTGAGTATTAGCCTTCTCATTGGATATTATAAGAAGTGTTATTTATCTTAAAAATATTATTATGCAAGTTATATAAGCAATCAACTTTATTTATTCTAATCATTCTAGGCAGTAGATTATCAAGAAATTTTCATGTATTTGGATGTATTTTTAATGATTACTAACAAGTTGTCAGGTGCAGTTTACACCAGGGGTGAAAGTCTATAAGATAAACTTGTGGAATGACCTTGGCTTCAGCTTATATATTACGCTGTCTATTTGTCATATAGTTACAATTTCCAATAGAAGTAAGAAGTCCAAAATAGAAGTAAGTACTGATTGGTGTGTTGCTGTTGAACACTAGGAATTGAGTTTAATAAGAAGTTATCTTTGTTAATTATTAGACTGGTGAATTACAGGTATATGCTATAGAAGATGCTTAGAGTTTTAGTAGTATAGCCTCTATTGCTCTAAGCAGAGATTTCAGTGTCTCAATACTGATAGGAGTATTTCCATCCTGGAATATAGAATCTCTAGATTGTTGCATTACTGCTGCATAAGTATGTTGCAAAGAAGGTAGCTACTATGGAAGGCAGGCTTTTAGATTGGATGTTGATAAGGAGTATCACTGCAAGGATATATTTTCTGGATAGGTGGATGAAAGCATATAACAGTATTCTCTTCTTAAAACTGAGCCTTTGAAGTCCTATTAAATTTATCTGAAGAATTCTGTGATGGTACCTAGGTCAACAATACATAAATAGAAAAGAAAAGTTTTTTTATTTCTCTTCTGTATCACCATGTTCTCCTCTATTCCCTCCAATATCTTCCAAAATGATGCTGAGATACTCGAAGAGCAGCAGTAAGAAATGCAGTAAAGACATGAGGAGGAGTAATAGCTCCTGGCTCAATTGGAAGAAACAGCAAAGGCATGTCGAGCTGAGTGTACAGTTCAGAAAGCAAGAAAAGAAGTAGAGGCCAAAGTGAGGGAGGAAGCCAAGAAAAGGAGGATTAAAAAGAAAAAGAAGAAGAAAACATTGGAATACCTCCAACAACTCCAGGATAAGGTACTAGCAGAGAATACTGCTCTTTTGGAGGGTGCTGAAGGATCACAGATTGTAGGATCTAAGCATAAAGAGGTCTCTCCAAAAGACAATAGAGAGTGCCAGCTTACCAAGAAGGTTAAAGAAAAATAACCAGCAAGGTACTGTAGGGATATCAGGGTCAAGATAGAGGATGTTAACTCCTATAAGAGGTATATGTATGCCAGACAGGACTACCTAGTGCACAATTCAAGGTGAGTAAAAAGATTTCTTTTGGTTTTCTTTTTTACTAATAGTCTTCTTCATAGCTGGTCTCTTGCATGTGCCAGATACATTGCTATTAAGCAGCAGTGTGTTTCCTACACTAACACCAACTTCCCAGCTATAATCCTTACCTATGGTAAGATTATAAATACTATTGAAAAGGCATTCCAAGAACTTGTGGATATGTACTGAGGTATCAGAAAGTCCCTCTGGAACTTGGTAGAGGGCTAAGAGAGAAATACCACTGTTAAAGATAAAAGTAGTGGACTTAATTTATTTTCATTTTCGTTTCTATTTTCATTTTCCTTTTGATTTATTTTCCATTTTTCTATGTTTAGAACTTAGGGTTAGGGTTAGAGTGACAAGATCATGCAGTTACATCAGATAACATGGTCATAAGTCAAAAAACACATGGAAAGACATAAAAGGTTCTGGAAGGATGATGTCATACAATGTATACAACATATGTTGATCTTAAGGCAAACATATAGCTATTTAGGGTAGGCTATAAGTAGTTAGCATGGACCATGAAGTTTTGGTATATAAGGTAGACAATCCTGTACAGAGTTCTCTATTAAGTTCTCTTGTGTTAACCCAATACAAGATTCTTCTTATTGACCAGCTCTAAGGTCTTTGAGTTGTAACACACAGCCCAATTAGCAAGGATTGGGGCTGCAGTAGAGCAGAGATGGGGTTTAAAAGAGAATCTGTAAGGTGACAGAGAGGAAAGTGAGGATGAAGAAGATAAAGATGAAGAAAAGGGATTTAAGGATGACCCCAGGGAAAGTCAGAAGGAAGTAAAGAAGAGAACTCTATTGCTTGTCTCATACTAGAATAGTTTTAGTTTTTTATTTTATTTTGAATTTTATTTTATTTCCTATTATACTTATACTATGTGAGTAAGAAATTAAAAGATGGAAATGAAAATAAAAAGTCCAAAAGTTTGAAAAGAAAAGAATTCTCATTAGAAGTGTGTGGAGGCAAAGAAAAATACAAAAAAGTGATTAGGACAGAGGAAGTAGACTAGGCTTGGCAGGATATATGATATAGAAATTGGATACTAAGTCATAGGCATGAGTGAGTTCAAATGCAGAGATCTACTTAGATTTGTCTCCAGTATCTTTATACCCTAGCCAGATTACCTTATACAGGAGTTTGCATATCCATTGGCAATTGATTTTGGAGTTCACTATCCAAGAAATTTCATATTTGGGTTTTCCATCAATTATCACTAAAGTGGGGGCCAACTATGTTCTCTTGGGAAAAGAGTTGGATATGACAGGTTCAAGCATAGATACATAGAAAACTGAATGGATAGAATATATAGACTCTGGGAGATAGAGAGTGAATAATAGTGTATTTGGCTAGGAAATAATTTTATAGAATCTAAGATATTTTTCAGAGAGTTTCTTTGAAGGCCAAGTGGTTCTAAAGAACTGAGTCTCAATAAAAACTTTGTCACTAACTTTGAAATCAGGAATAGGAAAATGTCATGCATCAGCAGATTTTTAATAATACTGTTAGGCCACAGAAATTTCAGCTTTAAGGATACTCTGTAACTTATCAAGATCTACAGCAAAGTTATAGGCTCAGGAAGAAGCAATATTGTATTCAGGATGAATAGTGATGTTTAGATGATATCTCTTATTAGTAAAGAATGGAGAGACACTAGTAGTAGCACTCAAAGCATTGTTGTAAGCAAACTCTGCAAGAGATAGGAGTTTGGACCAGTTGTCTTGTTAGTAATTACAATATACATAAAGGTATTGCTTAAGGGTCTGATTTATGCATTCAGTTTGTCCATCACCTTTAGAATGGTAACCTGAAGTGAAGTAAAGTTATATGTCCAGAGCAATGTCTAAAGAATAGAAGTTTGATACAAACTCTGAGCCTCTGTCAGAGGTGATATAGGAAGGAATATCATATTTGGAGAATACATAAAGGACAAATAGATATGATGGTGTTATGGACAGAGATAAAAATTACCTGCTTGGTGAGCTAGTTGGCTATGACCAAAATAGTGTCAAACCCAGAGGATGACAGAAGTTTTTTGATGAAGTCTATAGAAATAGAATTCTATGGTCATTTGGGAATAGGAAGTTGTCTGAGAGATCTATAGAGCTTGTGACATTGTATCAGATACGGTTCATACTAGAGGTAAAAGTCCACAAGATGGACTTGTGAAATAACCTTGGCTTCAGCTTATGTGCTGTGCTATCTGTCTGCTGTATGGTCGCAACTTCAGATGGTAGAAAGAAGTCCAAAATGGGAGTGAGTGCTGATTTGGTGTGCTGCTGTTGAACACTGGAGATCAAGTTCAATAGGAATTATCTTCATCGATTATCAGACTAGTAAATTACAATGTAACTACTAGTCTTATATACAAATGGATATTATAGAAAATGCTCAGGGTTTTAGTGGTAAAGCTCCTATTACCCCAAGCAGAGGTTTTAGTATTGAGACACTGACAGGGGTAACTCTGTTATGGAAGACCGAGTTGAATAGGAATATTTCTATTGTGGATGACAGAATACCTGGATGGTTGCAGCATTACTATAAGGTATGTTGCAAGAAAGGTGGCTACCATGGAAGGTGGGCTTGTATAATTAGGAGATAATATTACCATGTGGGTGTAATTTCTAGATAGGTGAACTTGCATATAATACACTGTGGCTTGGATTACATATAAGTGACACAGAACTTGTAGAATTGTTGTACATCAGCATAGAGACTAGGCCAGGAATATTCATGGCAAACTAGTTCTAGTGTTTTGTTTTGACCATAATGTCCAGCAAGAATATGATCATGATTATATTAGAGGACATGTGTGTAAAGATTACCAGTAGATGGTAGATAGATTCTGTTATCAAGAAGGAGAAGACTGTTTGTATTTGTAGACTACTGGCTATCTGTGGAGATGTGTTTTGTAGCAATTAGGTCATTAGGAAGGGCTAAAAGAATGTCTTGGTGTAGGGTGTTCAGATCAACTATTGTAGCTACATAGAGAGAAGAGAAGAGAAAGATAGTAGCTTGTATAGAGACCACAAGTTGTTCTTGAGTAAAGATTGGTTTGAAGTTGTGAGAGTTGACTGTGGCATAACCAGTATTCCCCCTTTTAGAATAGATATCCCACTATCTAGTAAAAGCATCCTGTTTAGTACCAAGACAACCAGGATGAAACCTGATAACAAGGTTGAACTGAGAGAGATACTTAGACCACTATGCTTGCCTCTGGGTTAATACCTTGGTAGTGGAAAAATACTTAAGATTTTTATGATCTGTAACAATGTCAATGGGATAGGCCAGACCTTCTAAGTAGTGTTGCCAAATTTTGAAAGCTTCAAAAATGACAAGTAGTTTCTTATCATATGTGTTGTAGTTCAACTCTGTTATAGTGAAAGTACAGGAGTGAAAGGCAACTGGATGGACTTCATTTTCTTCATTAACAATGGAAAGAATTGCAGCAAGAGCATAGTCTGAAGCATTGGTTTCCATGATGAGTTGAGCATTGGGAATCCAATGAGTAAGAATAGGAGCAGAGGTGAATGTTTTCTTGAGAGAGTTGAAAGTATCATGATAGAAGGAGTCAAACTTCCAAGGAATGTCCTTTTGGGTGAAGTATGTTAATAAAATGACAATGTCCAAATAGTTAAAGATGAACTGGTGATAGAAATTAACAAAACCTAAGAAGAATTGAATATCCTTAACTTTCTTGGGCTTTGGCCAGTCTTGAATAATCTTCACTTTGTTGTCAGACATAGTAAGACCAGAAGGAGAAAGTATATACCCCAGATACTCTACTGACTTGGAGTAGAATTTGCATTTCTCTGCTTTGGTATAAAGACTAGCCTTGCAGAGATGCTTGAGTGCTTCTCTAATATACTAGTGATTTTTGGACATGTTATTTGAGTAAATGAGTATATCATCTAGATAGATCATGACACAGACATCAAAAAGATTGGAGAAAATATCATTCATGAATCACTGAAAGGCCACAGGAGTATTGGTAAAACTGAAAAGTATTACAGACCACTCAAATAATCTATAATGTATTCTAAAAACAGTCTTTTATTTATTACTTTTGGCAATTATTACTTTTGGCAATACAAACCAAATAGTAAGCATGGAAAAGATCTATCTTTGAATAAATCTAAGCTTTGCAAGGTGAGTCCAGTAGATTAGAGATAGGTGAGAGTAGATATTGGAAATGTGGTTAAGACTGCAGAAGTCGACACAGAGGCACAGTAAACTATCTTTCTTCTTGACAAATAAGACTGGTGCACTGTGCAGAGAAGAGGTTGGTTAAATGAAACTCATGTTAAGGTTCTTCTTTATGAATTCCTTAAGAGCCTCTTGTCCAGATACTGAAAGAGAGTATATAGGGCCAACTAGAGGTTGAGCACCTTCTTCTAGATTGATTTAGAGGTTATAAAAATAATAAAGAGCAGAGAATTTAGCTTTGGTTTTGCTAAAAACATCAGCAAATTTGTGATATTTAGGGGGGACATTGGAAAGGTTAGGGGCCTCTGCAAGTTTTGCAGAGCTGTGTTGTGGCAACCACTAGTCACAAAGACTAATAACAATACAAGCAATAAATCTCCCAGTAGAATATCAAGTGAGAATCACAAGAGAACTTGACAAGAAGTCTCTGCTGTATTAGAGTCTTATTTATACAAACTACACCTGGTCCGTGCTACTAATAATTAAACCTGCCCTTATGTCCATGCTTTATCCTCATATCTGCCTTATGTTTTACTCAAAACTACCATGTTGCATCTGTATGCCCTAACATCATCTTCAAGATCCTTCTACTATATTCTAGACTTATGACATTATATCATGTGACATGTCATGTGACTGCAATGTCACATGCCTCTTCATCATCCAAAAGAAAATCAAAAAGAAAGAAAAACAAAATTAATATAAATTCAGAGAAATTAAATAAAAGAAAAGAAAAATTGTCAGTGTCCAAAGTGTTCTATAACAAGTTGATCTAAATGTCTGAAGAGTAGAGACAGAGTTTGAAATTGCTAGAGCCTAGAAGGTTTGATGCTCACAAGAATGCCATAATACCAATAATAGTAATGTTAGGTCACTTAGAGATAGATATAGAGGTCTCAGATGCAGATATGGAAACTACAGAATCTGATGATTGCAGAGAGGTGTCAAAGGATGACAGAGATGCCAATAGTGTGTTGGCCATGATATAAGAAGAAGCAAGATTTTCCTGCAAAGATGAATGAAAGTTTATTGACCTATTTGCCCAGTCAATCAGTAGATTATGTCGGACAAGCCAGTTGTATCCAAGGACCAAAGAGCAGGGAGAATTAAGTGGAGTGATATAGAAGTCCAGATTTATACAATTACTGGTAGGAAAAATTATAGGTAAGTTAGTAGTTTTGGAGATAGTGCTATTTAATGAACCATCAAACAAGTAGAGGACAACTAGAGGAGTAGATGTCTTCAAATGATGAGTATTCACAAATTATGAGTCTACAAAACAATGAGTATATCTGAAGTCAATGAGAACTCAGAATAGAATTTTCTTAAGATGATCCTAACCAAGAATCAAAGGAGAAGTAAGGGAGACAAAAAGTAAATGTAGGTTGGAAAGAGTGAATACATTGAGCTGGATGGGACTTGGTGCTGCACAGAAAAGTTCAACATGGCCCTCAGTCTATATGGAGTCCTGGGGATTGCTCTATATTTTTCTGAGAGTTTCTTAGAAGCAGTTGATAAAGTACTGTGGCCCTTGAGAGTAACTGTAATCTGCTTCTTGAGATAGGAGTCCAACTTGTGGTCTCTTGTACTACAATAGAGGCACAGATTATTTTTGAGATGCTTCTTGTACTCATTACCAGTCAACTTGCTATTGTTGGCTAGCTTGGAGGAGAAGTCTAATCACAGAGAGTTTAATTGTTTCCTGGGAGTAGGGGACAGAGATAGTTTGGAAGGGAATATCTTGGTAGATAAGGCTACTAAAAATGGGTTTGCCTTATTCTGAGAGGCTATGACAGAACCAGAGTTTTCTCCTGCTTCCAGAAGTGAGACTCAAGGACTTCTTTTTCCACTTGCCTAGCATAGTAGTGTTTACAGTCATATTTCTAGTAGTAGTAATCAATGGTTATTGTTAAAGCATACATATCTTGGAATGAGATGGGTTTTCCTTGTTTTTGGGTAGAGATAGAATCCTGGATCCAATTGGAGAGCTCTTAGTAATAGTGGTAGCAAAGAACACTATTTTCCCAACCTAATTAGAAAGCATAGCATATGAAATCCATGTTATAAGTGGAAATTTTATCATTAGACTTTATACAGAAATTGTCTAGTATGTTGGCTACTTTACTGACAGGGTCTGAAAGACCAAAATGTCAACAAACAGGTTCTAATTAGAGAGCTAGTCTTGAAGAATGCTCTGGTTTTCCTGGTTAAGGCCTATCTCAAACCAGTCCTGGGCTATTCTAGTGAGATAGGTCATTGCAAAGTTGATTTTTGCAATGTCTATGTCAAATTGTGCAGGATTAGTGTGGAAGTAGAGGCAACATTGGAATAAGAAATTATTGAGCTTGTTAGACTTAGTATTACTGAAGATGTCAGAGATACAGGCTTTAGTTTTCCTTGAATTAGTATTAGGACCAAGAGTTTGATTAGCATTAAGAGTATTAGTAAGTCGACTAAGTATATTAGCCAACTGTTCATTAGTATTATCACTCTAACAGGATTTTGACTGTGAGCAAGTAAAAGATGTAGGTTTATTAGTTGTTAAATTAGTAATAGAATTAATAGTAAGAGCATCCTCCTAATTAG
>Ga0157357_1001183_pt1 | contig 10941 bp, 6 predicted proteins | sample AttcapACBM1_FD_111485 | JGI IMG/M metagenome (GOLD analysis project Ga0157357, IMG submission 111485) | Fungus gardens microbial communities from leaf cutter ant in Botucatu, State of Sao Paulo, Brazil - Atta capiguara ACBM1 | ecosystem: Host-associated > Fungi > Mycelium > Unclassified ... | reverse complement strand
TTGATACTACTTATCACCTATTATCATTATCTCCTCATACTATTAAGTTCAAGTATCACAACCAGTGAGTAGCTCATTTTATGATGACTTGTAGTTACTAATAGTCTGATATCTTAGTAATCTATTGTTACTTTTATACATTCCATATATATATATATAAATAGCCCTCATTTGGAGCTTTTCAGTACAACTTGGTTTGTAAGAATTAGTCTACTAATTGTAAAGATATATATTGAATGAATTTTGTGACAATAATTAGCTTAGGAGTACAACTAAGCTCTCATAGAGTAGATCTTGGCTTATTTATTTCTAGTATTCTTTGACAAGGATCTATTGCCTTACCAAAATTTAAGTCTGCAACACTGCTAAAGCCTATCATTAACTCTGTAGGTTTTTTTAACTGATATTCCACTATAATTCTACCAAACTCCTATATGTTCTCTTTTGATTACTAACCCACTTTTCTCAGTCCCTAACTAATAGTCCTCTATTATCCAGCTTTATCATTCTATAGTTAGATTATCAAATATTCTGTCTGATGTTTTGCTTGATTAAAATAAACTTCTAAATGTTTTGAATAGCTGCTATTTTTTAGGAACTCCATTTTATTCTCTTAGAATTTTCCTAGAGATAAGTTATATATTCATGATCAATATTACTTACAATTTTCCTAAAGATTGTAAACTCTGCTAAACTCTATGGACTTTGCTCAGTTGCTCTAACAGACTATTTTGGCAATCTTAGATTATCTACTCTCATATCTTAACCTCTCTCATCTTTTCTTGCTTTTCAACTGATACTCATCTTAGATGATTACTTTATGGCTACCATCAGCACTGACAAAGCTCTAGGGCTCCTTTAGTACTATTTAAGAGAAGTATCTAAATGTTAGTGTATTTTGGAGCTTAATACTAACAACATTCTTACTAGTCTTGTAAGCTAACTCTGAGATCTATATACTTTAGTGTCTAATACTATCTCCACATCTGCAGATATACCTTCTATTGTTAGAATTGCAAACCTTGGACCCAAGTTTTTTCTAATGTCTTTTCATTTTTCCTTTTCTTTTCTTTAGAACTAAGAGTTAGGAGCTAGTGCGATAGTTACATGGCCATAAGTTATGTGGCTATGATGGAATTGGATCAAAGATTCTAGAACAATAACATCATAAAGCATGTTTAACACATGTTGATCTTAAGGCAAACACATAATCATTTAGGATAGGCTAAAGTAATAGAGCATGGACTATTAACTAGTAGTATATAAGGTAGACAGTCTTGTACAGAGTTCTCTATTGAGTTCTCTTGTGTAAACCCTATACAAGGTTCCTTTTCTTGACCTACTCTAAGGTTTTGAGATTGTAACACCTATCTTTACAATAAGACCTTTTTTAACTGGTATTTCTACTCCTACTAACTATTTCCAACCTAATATATAATCTCCATAGAATTTCTACAGTAATCAACAACTAGAGAGAACTTTTCTTAGCTCTTATGCAAACTAATTTGCTTATGACCAGAATAAAATTCTATAGGCCCTATTCTTCTTTAGAAGTGGTCACATCTCCAAATGGTTCAAGAACATTTTTTTCTAGAAGTCAAACATAGTAATATTTCTTATTACATTATGGCCAGAGCTTAAGAAGCTCTTCTGAGAACACTTCTTTCTAATCAATACTACTATAAAGTAGTCAAAAAGCTGGATGAAAAAATCTATTACTAAGAGAGTTAAGTAGTAGTGAAATACCTAGATGATTTTCAGACTTTAATTTCAAACACTAGCTATACTAACTTTTATACCATAGTTATCAAATTCTACTACAGGCTCTGAACAATAACCCAGAACTATGACAAGCAAGATAAGCTCTTTATTTGTTAAGATTTGATTTCATCTTAAAGCATGTATCTGGAATGAAAATGGGAAAAGCAGATAAACTAAGTAGGAAACTGGATTGGAAAGTAGAAAAGGACAATAAAAATCAAAAACTGATAAAAGAAGAATAAACTCATAGTTTAGTAGAAGTTGTAATAAATAAATCTAAAGTAGATATAATATAAAAATGAAAATAGCTAAAGAAAAGGATAAAACAGTAGTTAGAGTAGTAGAGGAGATAAAAAAGGCAGGAGTGAAAGTATTGTAAGGAGATGAATAGCAGATAGAGGGAGAGTTGGTGCTGAAGGAAGAAAAGGTTTATGTACTGAAGGATAAGGAGTTAAGAATAGAAACAATCTGGTTACATTATGATATACTAGCAGTAGAACACAGAGATAAATGGAATATGACTAAGTTAGTAACAAGTAGCTACTAGCAACCAGAGGTAACAAAATACATGGAAAAATATATAGACAGATATAATATATATTAGAGAATAAAGAACTGTATAGAAGTACTGGCAGGGAAACTGATAGCAAATAACAGAGAGATTATGGATACATTTGATAGTAGATTTTATTAAAAAATTGCTGTTATTAGTAGAAAAAGATGCAGTTTTGGTAGTTTATAATAGATTATCCAAGATGGCACATTTTGTGGTAACAATAGATAGAAAATTAGCAGAGATATTGATATAATTGTTTAGAGATAATGTATGGAAGTTACATAAATTATTAGAGAGTGTGATATTGGATAGAGGACCATAGTTTGTAGCAAAATTAACCAAGGAGCTGGACAGAATACTAGGAATTGAGATGAAGCTATTGATATTCTTTTATCTACAAACAGATAGGCAAACAGAATGAATAAATCAGGAGTTGGAACAATATCTTCAGTTCTTTGTAGATCATAGACAAAAAAACTGGCCAGAATGGCTAGCAATGGCTGAATTTTCAGTTAACAATAAAACATATTTAGCAGCAAAGGTGTTACAGTTTATAGCAAATTATGGTAGAGAATTGAAAATAGGTGCAGATATTAGGAAAAATGGAAAAACAGAGAAGGCAATAGAGTTTGCAGAAAGAATGAAGAAGATATAAGAGAAAGCAGAAGTAGTATTAAGAAAAGTATGAGATAACAAGCAGATAAGGAGAAGAAAGGAGCTAAGGAGCAGAAAGAAGGTAATAGAGTAATGTTGAGCATAAAAGACTTGGTGTTCAAAGAAATACTGGTAAAGAAACTAGTGGATTGATATATTGGTCCATATATCACTGAAGAAGTGATATATACTAATGTAATTGAACTAAAACTGCCAACTTCAATAAGAATCCACCTAGTCATGAATATCAGTTGAGTAGTTAGATATAGAAAATAAGTGGAGGGTCAGAAAACAGAAGAAGTAAGACTGGTAGAAGTGAATGGAGTTGAAAAATAGAAGGTGGGAAAATATTAAACAAAAGAAAAATAAGAGGAATTGTAAATTATTTGGTGTGATGGAAGAGATTTATGACAGAGTATGATATATAGGGAAAAAATTGACTTAGAAAATACAAATAAAGTAGTAGTGGAGTTTGAGAGAAGACTAAGTACAGAAGTGGGAAGACAAGAAAATTTGGATATAGTAAAGAAAAGAGATTTCAGAAGAGAGGAGTTACCAGAAAAGTATACAGTAAAGATGTTATATAAATGAGGCAATGGAAAGTTTGAGGATAAATATCTCTGGAGAAACTAACTTCTATTTTCTCCAGTTTCTCTTCAACTTCTTTAAATATTATCTGAAATTAGCAGCAATAGATAGTTTTTCTTGATTGTCCAACTGTTTAGATATCTATAATTCAACACCATCCTATTTTTCCTATCTTTTTTTAGCACAAAGAATACTAGTGATGTTTGTGGTAAGTTTTCCTCTTCTTACCGCTTCTCCTCTATCATTTTTCCTATCTCTATTGCTTCCTTGATCATTGGTTTTTTAAATTCTTTCCTTTTCTCTTTTTGCATATTTTATTTCTTCTGTTCTTTTTGGCTTTGTCTGCTTTGTCTTCCACTGCTTTCTACATTCATATGGACATCTCTCTATTTTTACTTCTTTCATCTTCCAATTAATTTCAAGGTTATGGCATGCAAACCATAACATCCTCAATATAACACTCCACTTCTGCCCTCCTATCACATTTATCTCTATTCTCTCTTTATATCCTCTGTAGAGTAACTCTATCTCTACTATATACTTTATTAGTCTTTTATAATTAAAGGTACTGTCCAACTTCTTCTTCCTGAACTTATTCTTCCTTGCAAATTCTAAGCTTATTACCAATCCTATTACACTACTGTTCAATAATGCCTCCACAATAATTCCTTCTTCTTCATCCTTCTACTTTAGCCCTATCTTCACTATTATTTCCCTTAACAACTTCTCTTCCTTTTCCTTCCTTGAGCTATCAATGCTAGTAAGGCTACTATCTGCTCCTATTTTTAGTACATCTACTGGTTTTTCTTTCAGTCTTTTCTTTCTCAAAATCATCTTTCTATCTTTTCTTATCTCTCTTCCACTATCTTCTCCTACATTTATCACTCTGCTCTTCAATACTTCAAATTTATTTGAGACCATTAGTATTGATTCCTCTTTTCTCCTACTCTCCATGTTTCTACAATTACAGGCAATATGCCCAAACCCTCCACAAACAAAACTTTTCCTTTCTTTCATTGCTATCTCTTTGTTTCTTTGTTTCTTTCTCTTCTATGTCTCCTATTATCTTCACACACACACACTGTTTCTCTTTCTTTCCTTCTTCCTACTTTCTCTACTCTTTTCTATTCATTATTTATCCTCTTTCTTTCTTCTTCTCTATTCTTCCTCTTTCTATCTTTTATCATATCTGTTATGATTGATGCTTCATGTCTTCAATGTGATTGCCTCATAGATTACAGGTGTAAGGGGAGTACTTCTTTATGACTCATGATTAGCTATGCCACATATTTTATCAGTCAATACCTCATGTAGTAGGTACTATTTCCTCATATTTTCCTTGTGTATTATGACCTATTTGCCTCATGTACAATAGACATAGTCCTCATAGTCACTAGATATATATAGCTGTAGATACTATCCTATATTCTTATGCTTTACCAATTGATCTTTTCTTTTCTTCTTACTCAAGTCTTTGCCTAAGTTGCAATCTAAGCCAAGCTAAAGATCATAACAATATTCTCTTCTCCTCCACTCTCTTTCTTGTTCTCTTCTTCTTTCCTAATTTTCTGATTCTTGTAATTCCAACAATTATTTCTGTAATTTCAATATTATTATATTGTTCTTTATCACCTACTTGAATAATCTTATTGCTTCTTTCTCTCTTGCATCTCTGATTACTCCTTCTATATTTACTTGACTAATATCAATAATATTTGTTGCCATGATGTCTGACAACTCAAAAATGATATCTCCTCAATATAAGTGCTAAATAGTATTCTTCTTATCTGATCTTACACTGTCTACTGTCTTACTAACTACTACTCTAATTAACACTAGCTAATATATCTTAGAAGTGAATATCTAATCCAAATGCTTTCTTACTAGATAATATTGCTCCTCTATATGGAAAGATTACAATAGACCTTTAGTATAAGGCTTCTATATAAAAATAACAAGTATGCTACTAAAATACTGCCCAATTAAACAATAATTACATCTAGATACTAGCCTAGGCCTAGTCAACACCATTCACAACAACCTTCAAGTGGCTACTACTGTTATAAATAAAAGACCTTAGAGTAGGTCAATGAGAAGAATCTTATATAGAATTTATACAAGAGAACTCAATGGAGTTCCTAATACATAGTTGTCTACCTTATATACTCTACTAGGTAGTCTATGCTACCATTGTGTTTAACCTACCCTAAAGACCAGGTATATACTATAAAGTCAATATATATTAAGTATACCATATAACATTATTATCCCAGAATGTTCTACTCTACTTCCTCATGACTACATAACCATGTAACTATTACTATAACAGTGTCATGTGATATGTGACAGTTGTGACCATGATGTCACATTAAACTCTTGCCTTAAATAAAAGAGAAATAACATGAAAATGAAAAGAAGATAGACAAAAAGAAATAAAATATAGTCTAATGTTCACAACTCTGACAACTACCTATTTCTTAAGCTTAGGGTCCAACTATATGAAGTTTGTGATAATTAACTGTATTAGTTGTATACCAAAGATGAATATAAAGTAAGAGGAAAAGAGACTATAAGATGCAATATTCTTGAAGATAGTCAAGTTGTACTGTTGTAGTAGCTACTGATTAAAATAATCAATAGTATACTAAAGTAGTCTTAAGTCACAAGAATCTCATAAGAATTACAAGAGAACTCAACAAGAAGTTTCTAATGTATTCCTACTCTACATATACTATAAGTACATGGTCGGTGCTAATAATAAATAGCTCTATTCTAATATTCATACATTGGCTATAAGATGAATATGTTATAGACATATATTTTGATATCATTCTTCTAGTCTCTTCTTCAAGATTTTAAGCTTATGATATAGTGTCATGTGATATGCCATGTGACCACAGTCATATATCTCTTCATAGTCTAAGAAATAAAAGAAATCAAATTAAAGAAAATAGATAAAGGAAAAATAAAATCAAAATAAAATATAAGAGTTTAAGTATACTATGACAAGATGGATATAGGGTCAAAAGTGATGAGAGAGATTTTTGGATGCAGAAGTATTAGTTAGAAAATGGAGTCTTAGTGTATAAAGAGAAAATATACTTATAAATGTAAAGATAGGGTTTGATATTAAAGTTTGCAAGTCTTGAAATTTGGCTATGAGACTAGTAAGAATAGTGTTGGTGGAATGTTCAGAGGCATGCAAATGCTTGATTACTTTCTCAAATAGTACTAGGAAATGCTCAGGACTTAGTTAGTATAGACAGGATTTTTAGGTAATTGCTCAGAGTAGATGTTGTTTAGAAGATGAGAAAGAAGGAGAAAGGTTAAGACATTGAGTGGGTAATCTGAGACTATCAAACTTGTGATGCTTCAGAATTGTAAGATAAAGAATTCTATTCTACTATTAGGATAACTAAACTTTAGACTAGTCTATAAAGTATATAGAGTTTATAATCTTCAGAAGAAATCTAAGTTATATTATCTATAGAAAGAACAAAATAGAGCATATTTTTAGAAGAAACCTAAGAGAATAGAATAAGGTCTTTTGAAAACAGTAAGTACTATAAGTATTCTATAGTCTAGTTTAATCTAGTAGAATAGTACTGAGATAAGCAGGGAATAATAGCAACTGGATGGTTAGAAACTGTTATGAAAATATCTAGAACATTATCTAGAAGGGCAGAAAGCATGAAACAACAATAATAGAAGTAATGATTGTAAATAAGATATAAGATAGTAGTACTATAGGCTTTTGGCAAGATTCTTACTAGTTATTAAATACTACAGACTTTCTACTTTCTTGGATTCACATAGCTTAAGGAGCACAACTTTGATGTTGACTAGCACAAGATAAAAGTAGTTATAACATATTGTTCTAGCTGCTATTCTAGTTGTCAATTTATTTAAAGAATAAAAAAGCTGAAAATATATACTCTAGATATCTGTTACTTTGGTTCATTCCATACTCTAGTTAATAAATCTGAGAGCACAAATTCATTTCTTCTTCTGTCTAGTAAGTATCAAGAAAAATTAGAAGACCATATTTATATGACCTACTTACTTCTAGAATTTTCAGCTCTCAATCTTTATACTATAGCCACTTCTTTCCAATATCTATTAGGGGCCTTCTAAAAAACCATGTCTTAGAGAATCATACTTTAATGCACCTACACATATTCAATAGTTTGAGTTAGTCTTTGCTGAAGAGAACTTTAACATACTTTACCACAAATAGAACTATACTATCAGACTCATTTCCAAAGCTAAACCAAAGTCATTTCAAGTCTATCTTTTATTGCCTACTATATCAGAGTTTCAAACTTGGACTTTATTTCTCTTTTATTTTTATCTTATTCTATAGTTGATCTCATTTTCCTCTTTTATTTTTATTATTTGGACTTGACTAAGAAGAGTATGATATAATATCATATGTGATGGTTATAAGTCAAAGTCACAGTTATACAAGTTACACATAGAACTTACTAGAAGATCTTAGTTATACTTTAAAGTAGAGTAGTATAAATGTATATAGATCAATACTAAAAGTATATAAGATAAACTAAATTATAGTAAAACTCTATTGAGTTCTCTTGTATTAATCCAATACAAATTTTTTCTGTTCTAATACTTTAGAACTTAGGTCATAATATACTGAACAGTCAGAGCTCAACACTATATGGTGATCTACTTCTACTTTTTTATTTTCTCATGCCTAGAGCTTTCAGCCACAACTATCTACTAACCTATATACTGGTCTAGCATCACTTTATTATATAGTAGGCATTCACAAAGCTTACTACTACCTTCTTTCTTTCATTTCTACCTTTTTTTCTTTTACTCTTTTTCTATTTACTATTGTCATTACTATTTGTTGCTAAAGGGCCAGACTACAACTTGTTGAGCCATAAGTTATATTATCTCATATAAGCTTAATATAAGATTAAGAGATTGTTGTGGAGATGTTAAGTGACTGTTCTTGCTTCAAGTAGATATCTATAGTTAGTTGCATGAAAGGAGGTCAGATTAAGTATGAAAAATTATCCAGAAACAGATATGGTTATTCATGAGAGTGGACTATAAACTTACAACTAAACTTCAGATAATGACATTGGTCTTAACTTATGTATTATGTGTCAGGTGCAGTTCACACCAGAGATGAAAGTCCACAAGATAGACTTGTTGAACAACCTTGGCTTCAGCTTATGTGCTGCACTGTCTGTCTGCCGCATGGTCACAACTTCAGATGAAGGGAAGAAAGTCTGAGTGGAAGTGAGTACTGATTGGTGTATCACCATTGAACACTGGAGGTCAAGTTCAATAAGAGTTTATCTTTGTTGATTATTAGACTAGCAAATTACAATGTAACTACTAGTCTTATATACAAACTGATAGTTTAGGAGATGCTCAGGGTTTCAGTGATAAAACTCCTATTACCCCAAGCGGAGGTTTCAGTATTGAGACACTAACAGGAGTAACTCTGTTATGGAAGACCAAGTTGAATAAGAGTATCTCCACCATGGAAGACGGAATATCTGGATGGTTGCAGCACCGCCATGAGATGTGTTGCAAGAAAGGTGGCTGCCATGGAAGGCAGGCTTGTATGATTTGGAGGTGGTTTCACTGTGGGGACGTTATTTCCAGACAGGTAGACTTGCATATGACAGTCACAGCACAAACTTTGAAACATATCTGAGACATATCTAGCTTCAATATAGTCATTTTGATATTAAAATATTACAGTTAATTGGCCTTAATATATCAAAATTCCATTAGTGTTTTAGTTTTTTATAATGAAATTGTTTCTATCAAAATATCCATGGTTATTTGAATTTATTCACATCAAATTCCACAGTCATTTGGATATGTTACATTATCTATCTATCTCTCAAAACTCTACAAAATTACTCAGACTTTTATGTAGAGTTTTCTCCTGTCTAATCTAAACTCCTTTTAGTATTTTACTACTGAAATATTTACTCAAAGATCTACTTAATTAATTCTTTAGTTTACTTTATATATTTAAGACTGGTAGTTACTCTATAATAACTAGCCTGATAATTGACTAAAGTTGATGCCAAACTCCAGTGTCAATAGTGATATACTTACTCTATTCCTTATAACTTCTAACTCCTTCTCCCAAGACCTTTCTTTAGAATTGTGACCCTGTAGCTCATAGAAGACACAACACATAAGTTGAGGCCAAGGTCATTCTGGAAAGTTCATATTTCCATCAGTTTCTAATAGGTTTCTATATTTGTCAAACTCCAAACATTACCTTCAGACTTTTTCTCCTCAAGTGTGGACTGTGCTTAACATATCCATATCTCAGTAATTTGTTGTTACTTTTATACATCTATTATATATGTAGATAGCTCTTATTTGTAAATTTCCAGTACAACTTGGTTTGTAAAAATTATAATAGTTATGATTGACTCAGAGATCAATGTATGAAATATATAAAGAAAACTCAACAAAATTTTTATTAGATTTTGATTAGCTATTTATATTAGTTATGTTTAGTCTATATATTATTATATTCTTAAATATTTATATCTATAATAAGAAAAATTAAATAAAAGAAAAAATTAAATAAATAATAGTCAAGGTAATAACAAGATACTTGTCAGAGTTTGTTTTTTTAAACCTAACTCTGATTCAAAGATGATTTAAAAAGATGAACCTAGACTTGGATTGAGGCTTGGTTAATTTTTTATTTTATCTTTTATCTTTTTTAATTTGGACTTAGCTAAGAGGAGTGTGATAGAGAAGTAATATTATAAGTTATAGTCATATAGTTATACAATAGATAGAATTTACTGGAATAACTAAGTCATACTTCAAGATATATTGGTATTAGTAGTATATGGACTAACACTAGAAGTATAACCATTTCTGATGATATATAGTATATCCCAAAGTAATAATTATTGATAGAAATGCAAGCATATCAATGTAGTAACATAAATTAAGTTCTCTTGTGTTAACTTAGTATATGATTTCTCTTTTGCTCTAACTCTGAGCTTAAGTTGTAACAATGCTGCTCTTTAGTTATATATTTATCTTTCTCTACTACAACACTAATGTTAGAGCAAACAGCAGGATTTATGAGGTTTCATGAACTTTCACAATCTCCAGAAAGTTCTAAGTATACATTAATTGACTAATTATAAGCAGTATTTATTTTTAGAAGCTTCTAAGAGAATAAAATAAGAACTTCTAAAAGTAACAACTATTCTAAATATTACTAGAATACATTCAAATAGTGCTAATGTAACCAAGAAATAATAGTAATTAGATGGTCAGAAATCTTGATGAAATTATCTAGAAGATTTACTAAGAAAGAAAGGAAGCTCTTGATAGCGATAATTAGAACATGGTAG
>Ga0157357_1001182_pt1 | contig 10942 bp, 7 predicted proteins | sample AttcapACBM1_FD_111485 | JGI IMG/M metagenome (GOLD analysis project Ga0157357, IMG submission 111485) | Fungus gardens microbial communities from leaf cutter ant in Botucatu, State of Sao Paulo, Brazil - Atta capiguara ACBM1 | ecosystem: Host-associated > Fungi > Mycelium > Unclassified ... | reverse complement strand
ATTCCTTCTAGTTCTTTCTACAATATTCTAGACTTATGACATAATATCATATAATGCATCATGTAACTGTAGTCATATGCCTCTTTATTGTCTAAGAAATAAAAGAAAAAGAAAAATCAAATCAAAGAAAATAGATAATAAAAAAAGAAAATCAGAATAAAATATAAGAGTTCAAGCATACCATAACACTTATATTAGGATTAACACAAGAGAACTCAATAGAGTTTCTAAGTACAATATATCTACCTTATATATACTAAGCTGTTAGTTTATACTATACCAAACCTAGCCTATCCTAAAGAGTATATATATTATATGCTATTAATATATGGTATAATATTATTTTCCAGAATCTTCTGCATTCTTCCATATATCACATGATTGTGTGACTGTGACTTATATATAATATTATACTAAACTCTAACTTTAAGTTCAAAAATAAAATAAAATAAAAAAGAAAAAAAATAAGAAAAAAAATCAAGTCTAATGTTTACAACTCTAATATCTCTCTATATATATTATAGCAGTCATATTTAAAAAGAGAGTATTAACAAGAAGTAGAATATAAATAAAGTCAGACTTTCAAGTATGAGTATTTATAATAGTATATTACACTAGTTGATTTTCAAGCTAAAAAACTACAAAGTACTTATATGTTTTAAAGTCTTTAGAAATAGAGTTCAGAGTTTCATAAAGATTATAAAAAAAACTATATAATCAGTTATGAAGTGATTGAATATAAAAGAGAACTAGATAGATCTGTACTAGAAGAGAATGACTAGACTAAGAAGGAAGATATTTTCTACAGATGGTTGGAGCAGATTGGATATTAAAAAAGTGTTATCTATGATAAAATCAGATATATTAGATGTATTTGAATAGGTATTAGCATACACCTCCAAGAAGTTTTAAGAGAATAGAATAGAAACTTCTAAAGGTAATAATCATTCTAAATACTAATACTGTTAGAAGAGTTACTTGAACTTAGACCATGTAAAAATGGGAAAAGTACTAGTAATAGACTTTTACAGAAGAGACTTTCAGACTACTTAGAAGCTTAACTACTTTTAAAGAAAAAAAATCATTGAAAACTTTATCTTATTACCTAAAAACTAATCTGTAAATAGTTAGATATATAAGAAGCAAGAGTTTAAAAAGACTTGTCTAGTTTGTTGATCACTACTAAAGTCCAACAGCAAAAGAATATAAGGTTGAAAGTAACTAGGATGTTTTTAGGTATAGAAATGTTAGCCAGGAAAGAAAATCTTGTTGTAGGGAGAGTATTACGATTAAAGACTCAAAGTATTAAGTCAATAAAAGAATCTTATATTAGTATTAACATAAGAGAACTTAATGGAGTTTCTAAGTACAAACTATCTATCTTATATATACTAGACTTATAGTCCATGTTATACTAAACCTAGCTAACTCTAAAAAATATATATTTGTTTTAAGATTAATATATATAGTATATACTATATAACATTATTATTCCAAAATCTTCTATAGTATTCTTTGTGATATGTGATTGTGTGACTATAATTTGTGACAGTCACATGTGATGTCACACTAACTCTTAAATATAAGTCCAAAAAATAAAAATAAAAATAAAAATAAGAAAAGAAATAAAATAAATCTATTATTTTCAACTCTAACAAAGAAAAAGTATATTTGTAAATGTAGGAGCAGAGTTGAATACTAAGATAGACAAATCTCAGAGTTAATTCACAAGACTGGCTAAAATATTATTAATATCATGTTTTAAAATCTACTAGTACTTAGCTACTTTTTTTAGATAATACTGAAGAAGTTCTAGAGCTTTATTAGTATTGATAAAGATCATAAAATAGTTATTAGGGGCAAGTATTAGTCAGAAAATGAGAAATGGCAAGAGAGGTTGAGATATAAAGATAAGCAATCTTAGACTACCAGACTAATTAATATGTTGAGGCCTTAAAAAAAGATCATGTTCTACTATTAGGATAACTAAGTCTATAAAGTTTAGTAAATTTTGTAGTCTCTAGGAAAATCCTAAGTTTTATTGCTAGTATTTTGTTGGATGTGGTTCATATCTCATTATATAAGATCTAATAGTGAGCTCTCAGAACAACTTGTATTATCTAGGTATATGAAATGTAAGAGTTGGAATGACTTTTGGCTTTAGCTTGTATACTATGCTTCTACTAGTTGTACTGATTATATATTTTAGAAAAGATATTTAGGATATCTTTAGCAAAAAAAGTCCACTAGAAAGTAGGAGGTGTGTTATTGCTAATACTGGAAAATAGTGCTATTTCTAGTTGATTTTCAGAATAAGAGTTTACAGTATAACTACTAACTTATATATTAAGTATACAGCCTAGGATAGTTATCTAGGAATTAAGACTATTAAGCAAGTTACTCTGGTTTTGGATGATCCTTAGATTTTTGGAATAGAGATTCATGAAGTTTTCAAGAGTCCAGCAAGAATATCTGAGGTGAAATGGAAGTTATGATCTATACTAGAAGAGAACAAGAAGTGCAAATATTATTTGTAGATTGAAATAGATATGACATATTTACTAAGTACACAACTCACCTTCATGTTGTAGCAACAACTAACTGAGATAGTCAATAGCATACTAAATAGTCTTATATCATGAAGAGTCTTATAAGAATTATAAGAGAACTAGATAAGAAGTTTCTAATGTATTGCTATCTTATTTATACTAATAGTACATGGTCTATGCTAATAATAAATAACTCTACTCTAATATCCATGTGTCAGCCATAAGTATACCATATGTGCACTATGAGACAAATATACCATATATCAGAGTTGAAGATAGTAGACTTTATTCTTTTTCTTTTTCTTTTATTTTATTTTTAGACTTAGGATTGGGGTTTAGTGTGATATTATACAGTGTCACACATCTGTCACAAGTCATGGTCACACAATCACATGTCACATAGAACATTATAGAAGATTTCAGAGTAATAATATTATTCAATATATTTCTTTAGGATAGGCTAGGTTAGTATAGCATAAACTATTAGCCAAGTGTATATAAGATAGACACTTTGTAAATAGAACTCCATCAAGTTCTCTTCAATACAAGGTTGTTCTTTTACTCTTACCCTTGAACCTAATTTTATAATACTATAGATATGTATCTTAACATTATTTTTTCTAATTCTTTCCTAATATTCTAGGTTTATAATATAGTGTCATGTAATGCATCATGTGACTGCAGTCACATACTTCTTTATTTTCCAAAAATAAAATAAAATAGAAAAATCAAATCAAAGAAAATAAAGAAAAGAGAAATAAAATCAAAATAAAATATAAGAGTTTAAGTATATTATAACATTCCAGAAAAATTCCAAGAGAACAGGATGGAGTTTTCCAGAGATAACAGCTACTCTAAGTACTCAAGAATTTATTCCAATCAAGTGAAATACTAAATAGAATTTTTTTTAATTAACAATTTATTACATGGAGCATAAGGGCAGCCTATAGTAGCTACTTTGTAACTACATACAAAACAACCAAACTACATGATGGAAAAGAAAGAAAGAAAGAAAAGAAAAGAAGAAAAGAAAGAAGAATTTACATAATGTAATTCACAATGATGACTATGTGATTACACTTTCAAAGGCAAATGCACTACAGTTAAATTCTAAAAAAAAAATGAAATAGCTTATTGTGTCTCTCCTTGGATTCCAATACTCATTATACTTTCTACATTCATAGAGAATATGATGCCTAGTTTTGATAGGATAGTTACTGTATAAACAGCTGAAATTCTTCCAAGGGAAAAATCTCAACCTATATTTACCATATAATTAATGATTGCTCTCATTGCTCTTGCACAAAGAGAGTTAGAATGTCTGAAATACTTAAACCATACACCTTCTTTAGCATATGACAGCTCAAGAGGATTATTATCTTCATCACATAGTTCAAAAAACTGACATCTCTTTAAATCTAAAACTTGGAAAGTCATCTTCTAGATAGATAAGATATCATTGCACTTGCTTTTCTTGCTAAAGTCCCAAGACAACTTGCACAGATACTAAGGTAAAGAGTTGAACAACTTGGTTTCCTTATCAACTGCTTTATACAGTGACCAACTGCACTGACTTAGACACTCCAAAAACTCAATTGAATTGTTGTGATTTTGAATGAAGAATTTTCTGAGCTCCTTCAAGATAGACATAGAGTGTACTTGAAACAGATAAGATAAAGAGTCAAAAAATTTTTGAGTTACATAGAGCAAGTCTATGATAATTACAATTTTCAAAATTTCTTGAATATTTGTGGCCTGATTGATACCATATCTAATAGAGAAGAGTTTGGCTTTAGTGCTAGTAATGTTTACTGCATAATGTATAGTTTTGACAATAGGTTTGTCACAGATATGAATATAAGCAATAGAGATAGCCACATTATTTTTGATACTGATGTCAGTAACAATGAGGGCATAGGAGGGATCTTCAGATGACACAATTGCTCAGTTGTTGAGTTGTTGAGAGGAAGATATGAGATTGTCTTTACTATACTTACTAAAAGAATGAAAAGAAAAATGACTAGAAAAAATATCAATAATTCTAGAACCAAGAGAAAACTTGGAATTATGGAGATCAAAAGAAGGAAATACTTTATTAAACTTATTATCCATGTCAATGATAGGACCTTTAATTCTTTCTCATTGACATGGAGTAAGCAAATCCAATAAGAAATAATGGTAATTGTTGTAGAGGTTAGGTCTTGATTCAAGTAATAAACAAAGTATGTGATTATGAGGGAGGGCATACACTCTGAGTTGTGCTCTTCCACTGAGTTTTTGAAGGTGAAGATGAATAGGGACAAGACCTACAATTGCTTTGATACAAAAAGAAGGTAATGTTTGAAAAACATCTAGGATCCAAATAGCTGCTCTTTTTTGCATTTTTTTCCAACTCTTTAAGAGGATATGATAGTAGCGCCTTGTTGTAAAACCACAATTGAAAACTGTGGAGAGTTATAAGAAGAATACAACTTCTATATAGAAGATATTTCTGGTGAGGTATAAGGCTACAAACAGAATTTCTAAAGATCTTCATACACTTGACTATTAAAATAGCTTTGTTAGTGTAGAAATTGATATATTGATGAAATGAAAGCTTTCTATTAAAGATAAAACCCAAATATCCTTAGAGCATAAAATAAGACCACCTAGGCTAGAGAAATCAAGAGAAGGAGAGTCAAATACTCCATGTGATCTAGAAAAAGAGAACATCTCTGTCTTTTCATGTTCTATTATAAAACCAAATTTCTTCAAAAGAGAAGAAGCAATATTATAACTACAAAAAAGAAATGAGTTCAAAATAGTTAGAGATTTACTCTGAGCAATAAAGAGACCATTGTCAACAAATGAAAGGATGGAGATCAGAAATTTTAAATTTTTTAAGCATTTTTCAAGAATATGAAAAATAAAAGCTAAATATACAGACAAAACAGGAGACAAGGCAAATCCTTGCTCCACTCCAACATCAACATTGAAAAATGGAGAAGAAAAATTGTTCTAAAAATACTGAGTTTTCCTCCCAACTAGATAATTTGAAAAGAAACATTCAACCTTTGAGTCAAATCCAGCCTTTCTAAAGATTCAGAGAAGTAAGCAGTGATTCAATAGAGGAATAAACTACATAATGTCAAAGGCCAAAGTACTTATCATCATATTCCTGACCCAACCCATATGGATAAAGTGAGTAAGAGTAATTCCAGCATCTGATGTTGACCTTTGTTTGAGTCTACCCAATTGGCTCAGATAGATGAAATTATTCAAAATTGCTTGAAATTGAAGACATTCACTGATAACTTTCTTGATAAGCTTTTCTAATATATTGAGAAAGACGATAGGTTTGAAAGATTTAGGAGAATCATATGACTCTTTGTTGGGTTTTGGGATGACAATAGTCATAGAGGTTTTGAAATGAGATGGCCAATGTCATAAATTGATACATGTATTAGCAATGTTGATAATTCTTTTCAAACACACTTTGTTCTTGACAATACTCTTGAGGTGCCTCTATGATAATTTGTTTGGACCTGGAGTAGATGAGTTGTTGCACTTGACAATAGAGCTGATGAACTTCTCTTCCAAGAATAGTACCCAAATTAAGGGGCTTTTGCTTGGAATTTCATCTAACACATCAATGTCAATTTGATAGTTTTGAGCCATATTGAATAATAAGTGAAGAACATGCCAAAGATCTTCAATTTCAAGACAAGTGTGACCATTGTATTTGACCACTTCAACAGCTGGGAGTTTGCATTTGTTAATCCAATTCATCAGTTCTCAAGAACCCTGCCTTTTGTTGGAGATCTCTTGAATTTTGAGGTTGAAGAATGATCTTTTTGTGTTCTTGACTGTTTTCTTGAACTGTTTTCAGTCTTTTATATGCTTGGTCAACCTATACTTCTCAAGATCCCTACTGCAATTGACATTCCACCAACTCTTAGAGTGCTTTGTGATGTTGATAATTTTGGAATTCTTTATCCATATTCTTTCCATCAAACTAACAAAATCAAGAATGACTTTATTGAAGCAATCAACATTGGATAAGTCATTTGTATCAATGTCTTTGATGGCTTCAATCAATTCCTTGACAAAGATCCTCTCTTTTTTGCTATCTTTGACAATTGTTTGCTTTTTGGTTTGAATATGTTCTTCAATAATAGGAATTGTAATCATTAAAGGGGCATGATCTGAAGCTAGCCTCCAATCCAGATGAATAGAATAGTTATCAAGCTCATCTGACTCAAAGCATAAGAACATCAGATCAAGTATCAAGTTCACATCTTGATTGTTATCAGAATATCTAGTGGTGACTCAGTTAGTAGGAATAGACAGGCCTAAATTAAAGGAGTCTGCAATTTCAAAAAGACAGTTACTGTGAGATGAATAGTGAGGGTAAAAAGTGTCTCATAAATTATTTCTAATATTAAAGTCACCAGTCATAATCAGAACATTATAAATGTTAGCTTCAGTATTCTTTAGATACTTTAGAGCTGATTGAGAAGAGTCAGAATAAATGTTCATCAGAAAGAAAATGTTGTTATTATTAAAAAATGAAATGAGAGTTATCACTTAACAAATTCCTAGAAAAAGTCAACCAGTTAGGATAATTTGGCACTCCTACTAGCTCTTTGCCTTCTTTACTTCTTAAGCTTGGTATAAAACAAACAGTAATCCAAGACAGCTCTTGAATAAAAATAACATAGAAAAAAATCAAGTTTCTAGGATTGTATTGACAATCAGATTATTTTTCTGCATATTCTGTGAAATAATTTTGATATTTTTAATAATCATGAACTATTACCATTCATAACTGAATGAATCAACTGTCTTCTGCTTTCATGAAGCTTTTGATATTCCTTCAAGTGCCATTCCTTATTGAAACAATGTTTCCAGAAGGAACACATATTTGAATTAGCCTGATATTCCCCTTTGCAATTAACACACTTAAACATGTGAGAGCATAGTTTTTCTTTCCTGGTTTCTAGTCATGGTGGATTGATTTTGTTATTTACCTTGCAGTACCACCCAAATTAATGGTAGTGCTCCAACTTGTGATAGCCATTGTATTTGATGTATTTAGAGCCTTGGATCCTATAGGATCCAGTCAAGTAACTCCACTTCTAACAGTTTTTACACTAAGAGATGTCTAAGTTCATGTTTGCTCCACAGATCATTGCAATATAACTTCTAATGTTGAAGCACCTATTAATTAGTCCTCTTGTCTTAGAACCACTCTGAATATCCCAGATATTGATCCAAACTATGGACATGTTAGATGTAATTCTCTTTGATAATCTTTTCAACCACATTAGCTGAGATATGTGTGTTAGTATCTTCCATCAGGTATGGGATATCAATGATTTTAAGATACAACTTTGATTGAAATAGTCTTAGAGCCTCAACTTGATTTGATTTGATGTTGTTGACATTTTTGATGTACCTTTCAATGGTCTGGAGGTCCAAAGTACTTGATACCTTGTTAGTAGTGATAATAATGCCCCTACTATCCAAGTGAACAAAGTTGTCAACAATTTCTAACTTGATATTTCTCAAGGCTCTGTTAATATTGGAAACATGTGTACTTGAGTCTTTTATAAAACAGTTCCTGTTTTCTACATTCATAAGAACTATCACTTGTTTCCTAAACAGTCCCCTAGTTATCATATTAATGTGAGGTTTTGGTCAATTTTCCCTTGAGATAATTTTTTGAATATGTTCAATTTTTGGTCTTGTAATTTCAGAAATGTCTCCTTGATTTTGAGAATTTCCCTAGTGGTGTTAGAAGATAGAGCCAAAGTCTCTGTATAAGATTTTTTCATTTTCTTTGTTTTTTCTCAATTTTTTAAAATATTTGGAAATAATATTAATTTCCTTAGGAGATTTAGCCAGAATAAGAGGAGAAAGATTTGAAATTGAAGCCACTTTGGCCACATCTTTATCTTTCTTAGAAATATTTATACTATTGGATGATAGGTTGAACTGCATTTTCACCTTATGTCTGAAAGAGAAATTCTCATTGTCTGCAATAAGTTCATTCCATCCTACTTCATAGATGGAAGAAATGAAGTTCCAAGCAGCTTCATCTATACTTTTTAGGTTAGCAATACTGTTAGCTTTACCTTGTTCAAATTTTTTTATTAAGAATATATTTCCTAATATAATGGAGAGATTCCTTGATATTTTTGACATTCAATACCAGATACTCCATTGAACCATGAAGCAAGATTGAGTTAAAGTTGCTGTCCTAAGATTCTGAATCAACAGCCTGATTTGCATTATATGAGATTTGCATATTGTCTGACATATATTCAGAGGGTATAGTATTAATACCCTCAATTTGTATGCTCTTGCCATTGGTATGCAGTTTAGGTTCCTTCTTAAGGGTGGGCACCTCATCATTAATACATTAGCTATTACTAGCTGCTTTCTTATCAGTTGCTTGACTGACTAAACTACTTATCTTTGCTGTTCCAGTATAAGACAGTTGAGAACTGTCAATTGGATCAATCGAGTCCACTTCAGGAAGCTCATTGTTGATTTTCATCCTCTTATGATAGGGCCTGGAAGATATATTTGAAAGTACCAAAGAATCTTTCAAACTACCATTGATGGGGGAAGCTGAATGCCTCCTTATTTTGCTGTTGTTGACACCTTTGATTTTTATATCAGAAGGATAACTAGTCATTGTAGAGTTTGTACTGAAGGCAAAAGAAAAAGAACAGTGTTTATTTGCAACTTCTCTTATAGCCACTATTATACAAAATGGAGATAAGAGAGAAAGAAGCAATGATACCAGATAGAATACTTGTCAGAATTGAAGACAATAGACTTAACATTTTTTATTCTTATTTTATTTATTTATTTTATTTTCCATTTTATTTTCTCTTTGAACTTAGGGTTAGGAATTAACATGATATCACATAACATGACTTAGTGTCACACATTGGTTATAGTCACATAATCATGTGTTATATAGAATATCATAGAAAATTCTAGAACAAGATGATATCATATAGCATATCTTATACATGTTGATCTTAAGAATAACATATGATTCTTTAGAGTAGACTAATGGTAGTGTAGTATGGACCAGTAGTCTAGCATATATAAAATAGATAGTTTTATACTAGGAACTTTATCAAGTCCTCTTATGTTAACTCTAATACAAGATTCTTTCTTTTGATTCTCTTTAAGGTCTTAAGTTTGTAACAATACTTGATAATCTAACTACAGAATAATAAAGCTATATAGTTAGAAACTTTAATGTAGTAATTTTAAACATTATCAAATAGTGAGAGTTCATTAGTTAGTAGTTAGAAAAAGTAAGTTGATAGTTCAGAAGAGATGCTTAAAGATCTATTGTGTTGCTGTAGGAGTAGATAGAGTCTAGTAGTGTTGCAGTGGGATAGTAGTCAAAGACTTGAGGGACAAAAGATCTACCAGGTTGACAATAGGCTTTAGTAATGCTGTAAACTTGAATTTTGACAAGATAACAAATTTCCTTACAAGAAGTATGTATATAAAACATCTCCAATATATATCTAAAATATATATTAGAGCAACTGGGTAAAAGAGTAAGATACTTCAAATCTCCAGAAATCCTAAGAGAACAGGATGAGGATTTCTAAAGATAATTGTTAGAATTGTAAATAATGGACTTGATTTTATTTCTCTTTGCTTTTATTTTATTTTGGACTTAAACAGAAGGTGTGATGTAATGTCACATGTGACAGTCACACAAGTCACAGGGTAGTCAAATACATCACTATCACTATCACACAATCATATAACACAAAGAATATAAAAGGTTCTAGAATAAATAATATTATATGATATGGCAATAATATATTGGCCTTATGAAAAGCACATGTACTTTAGGGTAGGTTAGTTGTAGTGTGTACACAGACCATGGTCTGTAGTATATAAGATAGACTATCTTGTACTTAGAACTCTGTCAAGTTCTTTTGTATTACTCAATACAGAAGTTGTCTTTTATCTTTACTCAAGAACTTAAGTTATAACAGTAATGACTACTCTATATAATAGCAGGTCCATTATGATGTGTCAGAATTCTGTTTACATAAGCAGGGAATGATAATACTTAAATAATCAGAAACAGTTTAGAATAAAGAGACTAAATTGGAAAAGAGTTAGAGTATTTAACAAGTGCTTCTAGAGCATGGGAAAGTAGATGAGCAGATGAATGCAGATACTGAAAAGAGTCACAGAACACAGATCAGCTAGAAAATGCAGAAGATAAAAGCTTTGTAGAAGCAAATCTCCTTACAATATATAGACTATAAGATAAATATCTGTAGAACATGAGGTATTATTGATTGTAATATTATGTGACTACAGTCATATGCTTTGTCATGTGTTCTAATTATAACTTTTTT
>Ga0157357_1001180_pt1 | contig 10944 bp, 5 predicted proteins | sample AttcapACBM1_FD_111485 | JGI IMG/M metagenome (GOLD analysis project Ga0157357, IMG submission 111485) | Fungus gardens microbial communities from leaf cutter ant in Botucatu, State of Sao Paulo, Brazil - Atta capiguara ACBM1 | ecosystem: Host-associated > Fungi > Mycelium > Unclassified ... | reverse complement strand
CTACCCTAAACAACTATGTATAGTCCATGAGGCCAACATGTGGTGTCCATGTTGTATGATGTCATCTGTTCTCGAATCTTCTACTAAATTCTCCTAAGTCTCGTGATCTGTCTTGTGACTATGCCATCAGGTTGTGACTGATGTGACAGTGTGACCGATCCACCCTAACCCTAGCTGTTCTAAAAATAGAAAATAGAAAATAAAATAAAATAAAAATAAAAATGAAAAGTAAAATAGAGAAAACACTAAGTCTACTATCTGTGAACTTGATAAGACAGCACTATCAAATGCTATTAGTCTAGAATTGTTATAAGAGGCTATTCACAATAGCCTGGTTATAACTATATTGAAATTTTTGCTCTTACTTTTTATCTTGCTTTCCTATATCTCATAATTGTACTAGCAGCTAAAGAAAGCTTTAAAATATAATCTCTTAAAATCTTATCTGTATCTATTAATGAAGAAATAGATGAAGCAATCTATATAAAACAATATAAAGAATATTATCAGAGAGAACTAAATATTGTTTGTAAACTCTACAATTTACTTTATAGTCTGAAATAGTTAGCTAAGTAATGGAACAAGAAGCTATATCAAGATTATTATACTAGTTTTTATTGATAACATTACTTCTATCTCAAAAGATAACTTTGCTATAACTTTTACAGTTCAAGACTTATAACAGCACTTCAAACTTTATGATCTAGAATCTACTTTCTTTCTCCTCTCAATTTAGAACAAGACCTAAAAGCTTATACAATATTACTTTCTCAAAGTCACTGTTAAGATTACAAGATTTTAGAGTGGATTGAGTAAAGAAACCTTGTATTGGATTAACACAAAAGAACTCAATAGAGAAATCAATACAGAATTGTCTATCTTATATACTCTAGACTGATAGTCTATGCTATACTATAATTAGTCTACTCTAAATGACCATATATTTGTCTTAAGGTCAATATATATAATATGTTGTATGACATTATTTCCTCTAGAACCTTCTACTGTCTTCCATCATGACATGTGATTGTGTGACATTTTGTGACTGTGATGTCATGCTAAACCCTAACTCCAAATTCTAGAAATAGAAAATAAATCAAAAATAAAATAAAAATAAAAGAGAAAATAAAATAAAACTAAGTCTATCATTCATGATTCTAATAGTCACTATATTAACAAACTCCTAAACACTTTAAAATGTATGATTGCAATTCTATCAAGTGTTTTCTTCCTTCAGGAACTGATTTGTTTATGTTAGTTCTAACAATTTCTGAACAATTTAAGATAGAATTAGTATCTTACTCATCTGTGGTGAAATCCTTATAATATCTTGCAACTATAACCCAACCAGATATAGCTTATACTATGTCTTATCTTGGAAGATTCAATGATAATCTCCATATGACTCACTGGACTGCTGTAAAGCACCTATTTTTGTTATACAAAAGAAACTAGTAATTATAAACTGATATATAAAGAAAGTGACAATTCAAGATTATTCCAAACTTATTCTGATGCATTACATTGGTAGATGTAAAGAAAGTGGTTATTCTACAGGTGGTTATGTAACTATAGCATGTAATAGAGTAGTCAGATAATCATTAATATAACAGCCCTTTGTCACTCTATTCAATACTGAGGCCAAGTATGTGGCAGCTGTAGAAGCTGGTAAAGAAATCAAGTAGATAAGATAAGAAACATTTTGACAGAATTTGAATATCCTCCCTCTAGTACATTGATACTCTTTATTGACAACAAGTCTGGAATTGAGGTCACCAAAAACCCAGAGTACCATAGGCACATGAAACATCTGGATTTGTGACATTACTGGCTCAGAAATGCAGTTCAAGACTCAGTCATCACTCCAGTAGATGTTTCTTCATTACAAAATATAGCTAATCTATTCACTAAAGCAGTACAACCTCAAGTAGTGACATTTGCAGTTCCTAGACTTGGTTTAACATCTTATGTTCAATCTCATATCTCTCTTTTTACTCTTCTTCTCTTCTTATTGCTTATGGACTTGTCAGATTAAGGGGGTATGTTAGAAATGATCTTCTCAATCTTATCATAGTTGCTGTGGACTTGATTTTGGAATTGTGTTTCAGTAAATCACATGTACTACTCTCTGTGGACATGTTTTATGACTCTTAGTCATTTACAGTTGTCCACGGTGACTTCTGAGTTATCTGATTAATTCCTGAGGCTACCAAGACCTCTTATTTGTCACCTGTACTCCAATTCTAACAAGCTGATGTGGCATGTAAAACATCACTCAAAGGTTCATCTTTCAAGATCAGTGTAAGCTGAGCCTTAGCCTCCAACAATTCCACTCATTGATTTTTGACAGATTTGTGACCTTATCAGCATTCATGATAGGTGCAGGGCACTTGTCTTCTGTGCTGTCTACAATCTCCATCAGTCCTTGAAGTCTGCCTGTCATACAACAAGCTCTGGATCAAAGACGATGGCTTTGATACTGTGGATTGCCCATGTTAATCGAAGTTCTGTATTCAGGCTTGAAGCAAATGATTTCATCCGCACTGAACAACCCTAATGCTGCCAAGGCGTTTGTGAGTTACTCGACATACATTGCTTAGTTGCGCGCGGTGAGTCGTGCTATTTTTTTAAAAACAATTTCTTGACTCAGTGGTTTATGAGCAATACGTTTGTTATGACAAGCTCCGGACGCCTCAACGCAATGAAGCTACTTGAGACAACCAGAGAGTCTGTAGTGTGTGTTCAGAGTGTCTCCCAAGTCAGCAGTGCCATCAAATATGTCGTCGAGTTTTGCCCTGTGCTGCAAGCTATGCTCTCACTTCATCTTCGGAACCTTGCAAGGACAACTAGTGGTCTACTTACCGAATGTATAATCTAAGTCTTAGTGGAGAGCTTAGGATTATCTATAAACGGGGCTAGTGAAGCGTGGGAGAAATAAGTCAGTAATGTATTCTTGAATCACTATATGACAGAAAGGAATGAGAAAGGAACTCTGTTATCATAATAGGAAACTGGCCCATAAGAATGATGTGCCAAACAACTATGAATAGACGCTGTGAGGAAGGAGGTCTCCTTATTAGGAAGACGTTGCGTTGAACGACGTAGGTATTCAGCAGAGTAACATGGCAACAAATATTACAGCACGGGATCTGGGAGCACTAGATTATCTCAGAGTTCCTACGGTAAGTCCCTATGGTAAGTCATCCACTACCGGAGCCTTAACAAGAAGTATAAAGTGCGGTGTATGAATGGATTGGTGCAATGTATATAGTGTTTGTCACTCTGAGTATGTTACTGAGCATTCTTCGAACAAATATTTGCTGAATAATTTAACTCGATCACTATACTATGAGTCCCAAAGACAACACCCTACAAGCATTCTCAACTCGTGCACCCCGATCAGCTGCACATCAAAATGTACTCACCTTCGATAAGCCTCTGAGAATATTCTGCTTATTGAATCTATGCCAAAAACATCGAATCCACACTCATCTCTGCCATGATTCTCACTTCTTCTTCTGTCAGTCCAAGTCCCAATGGAGGCTGCGCAAGAAGGAGCGCGTACTCCCCTGTGACAGAATTCTGAAAGGGCAGGATATCGTCCGTCTGAATGATGGAATAAAAATGTTAGGATTTCAGAGGGTCGATGTGTGCTTTAGCTCACGCAGATAGCAATGGGATGATGGTGCTGTAGCCAGTACCTAATGTGATGTGACTTGAGATCGGGAACTGTTTTGCATCTCCGTTGTAAGTTGGCTACGAGGTGTCACAGTGTATAAACAAGCGTACAACAAATTCGAAGTCAAGCAAATCTCAATACACGTTTTGTTTAGCAGCACGACCTGTTTCGCCTCCTCGTCTAGAAATGTCGCGTGACCTAATCGGTCTGGTTTGTAAGAAAGCAGATGCATCGTCTCTTCAGACGAGTTGTCCAACGTCTATGGGGGTGACACAAAAGATTGGCAGAACGATTGAACAGATAGAAATTGTGTACCTCAGCGATGTGAAAGGTCATACCGAGACCGACCTCTCTGACCTTTGCAAATACATCTTTCCATTCAGCCACGTCCCCAGCTCTTGGATCACCACACAAATCTACCCCGACGATACCCAAGCCCTCTCGCTTTAGTCTCAGAACCGTACTCACGATCTCATTCATCGTCTCCTTACTCATCCTCCGATCCAGAGACACAATTAGGCTGATTCTCCTCTTTATTGATACATGGCCAAGTGATTGGGGTAATGGAGAGAGCGTCCGAGAATACTGTTGTATTGTGACAAGAACCGTGCGTAGATATACTTCGTGTGTCATATGAGGGGTCTCGCGAGGTGTAGTACGGAGTTCAAGGTAGGTGCACTCTGGTCCAGATCCATCCTTTCTGGGAATGAAGAAAGCATCCAAAACCCCTAACGTGGCTCGTGCGATGGCATCAGGCGTGCTGATCAGAGCATAGATGACAGGGAAAAGTTTAAAAAAATCATCAATCTCGTTCAAAGCCACACCTGTTTTGAGTTTCTCAAGGCCAGCCTGAACAGCGGCACTTGAAATTGTAGACTCCAGAGCCGAGGGATCATAGGAGGAGGCGAGATCTCGAAGGGTTGAAAGGGGGATAGAACCATTCAAATGAGCGTGGAGTTCGGCCTTCGGTAGAGACCGGATAAATTTGAGCTGACTTGACGAAAGGGACGAGAGAGCCATAGAGCCAGGGCCTGCGATATCTGACATGGTGATCTCGAAATCTGCAGGAAGAGTAATGCTAAAGCACAGTTCCTTTGGGTCGTCTATCTGGTTGATACTCACTTGGGGTAATAGGTGCCTGAGAACATCTGTCATCACGCAAATTTAGCCAGTCTTGCAAAACGAATCTCATCGTCCAATGTGGTCTGAGCTTCATTCAAACAGAAGCAATGCTGTATACCTGCTCAATAATTTAGTATATCGTCCATGATTCGGTTTTCTGCGATGTAATAATACTATTGCTGTACACATGTCCATAACTATGTAAAAATCTGCAGACCTCAAAAAGAATTTGTGGTGTCTCCTTATTAACGAGAATTGGGTAGTATACATATGAGCGGACACCGATAGTGAATAATTGGCCCAGAGTCAACCTGACATTTTGTACCATGGTACACATAGTTACCGAGTGATCGAGCTATTGAATAAATAGCTCGTCGAGAATAGCGCGTGATTGTACACGTGACTCATCAAGTGGTCTTGGGATGTCACATCATGTGACTCTTCCCATAGGAAAATACTTAAATAAAAGGAAGATAGAATAAAATAAAATAAATAGTTGAATGAGCAGGCTACAGCTCAAAATTGGTGATGAGTGCTATCCATGTTGGAGATGGATACAACTTGGAGTTTGACCTATAATATGAACTATGAACAGAATCTGAGAATAGTGTAAGAGAACTGCCAACTCTGATATATATTATCAAGCCTACAGAGTTTGATACTCCTATGTTGTAATATTCATCATTTACTACCAATTCCACAGAGTTTGTAACACCATCCACTGTTCTCACACCCCAACTCCAACTACTGCTAGTATCTTGGTGACTATTGTCTTATACTCTTACTTATCTGATGATAAGTACTTGTTATTTCTAGATAATATTATTTCTGGACAATATTTTAGATGTTTCTATCAAAGTGTCTGACTACCTGAACACTATTATTTCTTACTTAGTTAGTATTGTTTTACCAGATCAAATGTACTCTAGAGTATTTAGAATAGTTTCTGCCTTCAGGAAACCTCATTCTGTTCTCTTAGGTTATTTTGGAGATAAGTGGTATCTTTAATATATTTTACCAATAAAACTTAAGTTTTTCTAGAGCTTGAAGTGCTAACTCTATATTTCTACTCTAGTTATCTTAATAAATGAAGTTTAAGCTGAGAAAGAAAAGGAAGAGTATAAGAGTAGAAAAGTTTGTAAAACAGTAGAGAATAGAGAAGTTAATAGAGTAGTTTATAAAGTCTTATAAAATCAAGACAATAATGTCAAAAAATATAGTAAAACTAAAGTTATTTACTATAGTGAAAATCTACCAGAAGATACTGATAATAGATAAGTCCAGATCTACTTTATATGAGCTTAGTTGTACTTTTGGGCTAGTCCTTACCTAGATTAGTCTTAAAAACTGCTTCTACTTATCCTAATTCTTATTGTTCAGTCTGTTATAGTAGTACTATAGTTATTTAGCTAATTATAGTTGTAGACATTAATCAGTTAAGTGTACAAACCATATACTTGGACCATTCTACTAATTTTGCTAGAAATACAATAAGGATTACTAGTGACTTAGTCAATCTATCTGCTATTTTATCCAAGTACTATGAGTTCACAGATATATTTAGCCTTCCACTGCTCATATGACTTATAGATCAAACTAGAAATAGAAAAAAACTACTATCAGAACCATTTACTCACTCTCAACTACAAAACAAAAAATACTCAAAGAATTCATCTGTAAAAACCTAAATACCAGATTTATACATCCTACCTCTTTCTCTTATGAAGTATCTATACTATTTGTCAAGAAAAAAGACAGCTCCCTTCACCTATATGTCAACTTCTAAAGACTTAACTGTATTATATAGAAGAATAAGTATTTACTTTTCCTGATATTCAATTTTTTTGATTTCTCCTAGAAGATACATATCTATACTAAGATTAGCCTCTATTGTCTGGTGTAAATTGCAGAAGGTGAAAAATAGAAAATGGCCTTCTACACTTGCTATATATTCTTTAAATAGGTAGTTATACTTTTTGGTCTGACTAATGTCTCTATAGCTTTTCAATAGTTTATGAATGATAATTTCTCAGACCTTCTAGATATTTGTGTAGTAGTGTATTTCAATGATATTCTAGTTTATTTGGATAATATGTTCTTATATCAGAATCACATTAAAGAAGTATTATATTGACTTCACAAAGCCAAACTATATGCAAAAGCTAAGAAGTATGAGTTTTACTCCAACTCTATAGAGTACTTAGGATATATCTTGTTCTCTTCTAGATTAACTATATCTTCTAATATGATTCAAAATTGGTTCAAACCAAAGAAAGTCAAAAATATACAAGCATTCTTAAGATTTGCAAAACTTTTATCATTAGTTTATTTATAATTACTTAGATATAGCTATCTTACTAATCTGGTTAACATAAAAGGATATTCCTTAGAACTTTTACTATCCATGCTGCAAAGCATTTAATATCCTCAAAAAAGTATTTGTTTTTACTTCAATTCTCACCACTGAATCTTCAACACTTAAATAATTATAAAAACTAATGCTTCAAATTATACTCTTGCAATTATACTTTCTCTTTTATTATAATGGAAGAAAAGAAGGTTTATCTAATCATATTTCATTCCTACATGTTTAAGGCTACTAAGCTCAACTACAATATACACAATAAGGAACTCCTTGTAGTTTTTAAAGTCTTTCCACACTTGACATTACTACTTGGAAGAGTCAGAACTTTCTATAGATATTATTTGTTATATACTCATCCAAACACATCTGATACATCTAACTCTATCATGGATAATACTTACATAAACTCCACTCTACCCAAAACATTTGTAAAAGTAGATATCTTTTTTCTAGTTTATATATTACTTCTGGTATAAACAAACCTGGTTCTTTTTCATGTTTAATCACTCTATTACTGATTACATGACTCCTTATGACCTCTATAGAGCTCTGGACTTCATTTCCAAGAACTTTAGTATATCTAGAGTAGTTACCTGTCTCCTCTAATTCTCAGATAGTAGTAATATTAGTATTTAAGATATGTAGATACTCTATAGTTCCTTAGCTTGAAATCAACTAGTATAGTGCACTATTCTAAGTACTCATACTCAGAAGTTTGACTTCCTTTATGATTTGCTTCCTATTATAATTTTCTTCCTAAATATGACTATCACAACATACAAAGATATAGTACATTTACTAAAGCTAAGAATACCCTAAATTTGCATCCACATGCATTTGATAACATTCTCATGCTCTTCTAACATCTTTCATAATTTTCCTGCAGATAACTTCTTCTAGACATGTTTCTTATCTAATATTATTATGAATTACAAAAACCTAAAATACTTTTTAACTACTAAAATTCTCTCTCACTAATAAGCAAGATAGTCATAATTCCTTTCCTAGTTTAATCTTGTCATCTACTTCTATCTGAAATGTCTAAGGTTCAAACCCAATGCTATTATTGTCAGAGTTAAAGATAATAGACTCTATTTTCTTTTTACTTATTTTCTTATTTTCAAACTTAGGATTAGTGTTAGTGTGATATTACACATGACTGTTACAAATTGTTACACAATATGACACAGTATCATATATTTGTCATATATTACATGACAATATTATAAGTTACAGTTATATGATTACATATTATTATATAGAATATCATAGAAGATATTAAAACAATAATATCATACAGTATGTTATATGTTAATTTGAAGGCAAATACATGCTCTTTAAGGTAGGCTAGATTAGTATAGTATAGACTATAAGCTTAATGTATATAAGATAAATAAATTATACTTAGAACTTCATTAAGTTCTCTTGTATAAATCTTATACAAGGTTCTTTTGTTGACTTAACTCTGAGTCATCAATTGTAACAATCATTTATAAAGGAGATCTTTATCCAATAGAAGAAAGTACTATCTACATCTCTATCAATTCACACAACCTTTGTTCTATCTTTATCTACAGTTAACTTATGATGTTTCTTTAAGCTACTGCTCTTATCTTCTTGTTCTTGCAAGTAATCACTATTATAGTCTAACAGAACATTAGTTACTAGATATATTCAGACTTTTGCTCTTGGACTACTGGATTTACATATCACTTGTAAATAACCTCTATATATATGTCTTACAGTATTACTATAACTACATTCTTGTAGGATATTTCAAACAAAACAAGATATTAGAACTTATTTATTATAAATATATATGGCTCTCTCTACATATAGATATTAAAAGCTTCTATAAGTTCTGTATTACTTGTATAAGATTCAAACTATAATGCTATAAGCTATATGAATTACTCAAGCAACTTCTGATCTTCAAGTATCCATAAAACTCAATTTTCATAAACTTTACCAAGAAACTACTCTTTTTATCTAGTTTTGACATAATCCTGATTGTTATCAACCAATTGTCCAAGTAGACCATATTTGTTCCAACTGTAGATATTATCATCTCACATGATCTGACTAAACTATTTATGGTCTATATCTTCTCCAAACATAGTATTCTATCCCATATCACTTCCAATTATAGATTTGAGTTTATCTCAAACTTCTTCTGATTCTTAGAAACTATCCTTGATATACAACTTTATTTCATTTCTGGATATTATATTGAGGAGAACAGCCAAATAGAATGCACCAACTAGATACTAAAACAATACCTCTATATTTACTACAACTACCAACAGGATAACTAGTCAAATCTTCTTTTGTTTGTATAATTTGCATATAATAATATTCTAAGTGCTATTACTAGCATCTCACCATTCTTTGCAAATAAAGACTACTACCTAAGCATCAATGTGCATCCAAAACAAGATAATGCTTCATCTTATACCTGTGAATTCACTATAGATCTTGATGAACTACAAAACACCTTAAAAACAGAGATATCTGCTGCACAATAATAATACTAATGGTTAGCTTATGTATACAGGACTCTGGCTCTAAAGTTTTAGATAGGACAACATATATTTATTAAAGCTTAGTTCTTTTATATGATGTAACCCTCAAAAAAGCTGTTGGAAAAATATCTAGAACTATTTAAGATCATCAATCAAGTTGGTACCTACTCATTCACAATCTACCTTCTGAGATCAATGCACATTGTCTACCTAGTATTTCATGTGTCTATATTTAAGCCTGTTATATCTAACACTTTTCCCAGTCAATCTGAATCTTTACTACTACCAGTTATAGTAGATAATGAATCTGAATATGAGATTTCCTAAATTTTTGACTCAAAAATTGATTATAGATATGTATACAAGCTACTTTACAAAGTTATTTAGCTAAAATACAAAAATATAGAAGAAGAATCTGACTAGCTATCTACATTTAAACTTGCTCATGCTTCTGATATCATATCCAATTTTTGCTAGGTCTACTCTGATAAACCTAATCTCTTTCTATCATTATCTTTTTCCTTTTTCTTCTTTTTCTCTTATCTATTTTCTTCTTAGACTTAAAGTATTATAGTTTTTCTTCCTTCTCTTTCTACTATTAAAAACTATAGCACTCACTACTCCATACACTCTCTTCTAGTATAGATTACACTCTATTCCAATTACTCATCAACCCAAGAACCAAACCCTTTATTTCCTATCAATCCTATGAAGTTCCAAACAATAACCTCTATAATACCTAATAACCTAAAGTATATACAGTAGCATTATCAGAAAATACTTCCTATATTTAAGAATGATAGCCATCATGTGTAGTTTTCTAGTCTAATAATCAACTTAAAACCATGCCACACTTGCTCTAAGACCACTCAAATTTTCTTTTTCTGAAATATGACCATATAACAAGATTAAGCTAGATACAACATCTTGTGTTAAAGCCAAGATTGTCTCATCCATATAAGTACTACTTTTAATTCTCTTTCACCACTACCTTCCATCCAGTTGCTTTATTCATTCTGTCTTTCATATTATTTATAAATATCTCTAATAAGCATGAATTATCCTTAATATTAGTGCAATTTGTAAAGATGTAGTACATAAGCTGAAGCCAAAGGTTATTCTGACTTCTATGTTCCACATTCTTGGATGACACACAAATAACTCATTTTGGACCTTCAAGAGACTATTATCAGATCTTGGATAATGAGGTATGAACTGTATTTAACAGTCAGTTAGAGATAAGATGAGTAGCTATT
>Ga0157357_1001179_pt1 | contig 10948 bp, 7 predicted proteins | sample AttcapACBM1_FD_111485 | JGI IMG/M metagenome (GOLD analysis project Ga0157357, IMG submission 111485) | Fungus gardens microbial communities from leaf cutter ant in Botucatu, State of Sao Paulo, Brazil - Atta capiguara ACBM1 | ecosystem: Host-associated > Fungi > Mycelium > Unclassified ... | reverse complement strand
TCTAAAGTTGCAACTATATAGCAAATAGATAGCATAGCATATAAGCTGAAGCCAAAGTTATTCTGGAAAGTCTATATCATTAAGCTCATTATATAGAGTTTTCACACTCTATATATCTCTAAGCTAGCCCTATAGGCTTTTGTCTTTTAGTATGAACCACAAATGACAGTATTATAAGACTCCTAAGTCTGCTATCACTTCTGAACAGTCCTATCTACTAAATTTCTCTATTGTAGCTCTATCTGCAAATTACTTAACTTCTAATCAACAAGTCTAATAGCTTTCTCCTACTATAAATCTTTAACTCATTCTGGATCAACTCTAGTCCTACTGCTTGAAACATCTTTTGGTTCTATTCCTTATCTTAACAAATATCTTACTGAGGCTTATTCTCCAAATACTTCACAGCAATTGAAATATATTTATCACAGAAACTAATCATCTCCTAGGTCTCTAACTTATACTATTTAATCTGCCTAGATAGTCTCACCTGTTCCTGCAGACAATAATTCTAATTGGAAGAATACTCTTACTACTAATCTTACTAGTTGTTCTAATAATTCTTACTACTCTTTGACTTACTCACTCTAAGAAGATTTGCTTCTCCAGAGTTCTTTTTCTTTCATATTTTTCAGTTGATCTGTATTTTGTAACTCTTCCTGGTATTTATACTTATTTACTTATTTACTTTTCTATGTTCTGGAAACACTTGCTAAATACTTTGACTCTCTTCCGATTTGGTTTATTTATTCTGAACTGTTTCTGATTACTTAAGTATTCTTATTTTTTGCTTATGTAAACAGAATTCTGATATATCAGAATAGGCTTGTTATCATATAGAGTAGCTGTCTAAATATATAGTTAGTATTTTATAGATAATAAGCTTAGGATTTTCTGGAGATATGAAGTGTCTTGTTTTTCTACCTAGCTACTCTAATAGTAGAACAGGATTCTTATTCCCTTTAGAACCTTAAAACATTCTTTAAGTTTAGTAGTCTTAGATTATCCACTCTTATATCTCAACCCTCTTTCTCATTTTCTATTCTGATAGAGTATTTCTAAGTTATATTCTTCTAAAAAAGTCATCTGCTAATGTCTGAGCTGTAGCCATTACTTCCCAGAAACTCTCTAAGGCCTTCTAAAAGAATACTGTAGCGGATAAAAAACTACTTCTACTCCCTAGCTATATTCAAGATTTTGCATCTATATTTGTGAAAAATAAATTTAATATTCTTTTAGAACATTATTGGTAGGACCATACTATAAAACTTGGTCTCTGGTTTAGAACAAATGTCATGGTACATCTCTCACCCATGGAATAGACAGAGCTCAATATCTTTCTCTTAGAAAATCTCAAAACTAGTTATATCTATCCCTTTAAGTTATTCATTGCAGCACTTGTTTTTTATAAGAAGAAAGATGGCTTGTTTTAACTGGTTTAAGACTATCATACACTCAACTCAATGACCATCAAAAACTAATATCTGCTTTTGCTTATTTTAGAACTTGTTTCTTAACTTTGAGGAGCTAAGTACTTTATAGAGCTAGATATCTGTTGAGAGTTTAACAATATTTGGATCAAATCTGGAGATAAATGGAAGGCTGCTTTCCATACCAACAGGGGTCTTTTTGAGCTTCTTATAATGTTTTTTAGTATGACTAACAGTCTAGTAACTTTCTAAATAATAATAAACAATATCTTCTGAGATTTCATCATAAAGGAAATTGTTGTTGTATACCTGGATGACATTCTAATATTTATCCAAACTCTGAAGGAATATATGAGAGTAGTACAAAAAGTTTTGGAAATCTTAAATAAGTACAAACTCTTCTTTCATTCAGAGAAATACAAGTTTGAAGTATATAGAGTATCTAGGGTTGGTTATTTCTGAAAACAAAGTTTAGATAGACACAATCAAGGTTTCTGAAGTTTGTGAGTGACCTATTTCAAAGTCTCAGAGTGATGTCTAAGTCTTCCTGAGTTTTGTTAACTTCTACTATTATTTTATCTAAGATTTCTCTGCTATAGACTACTTTCTTTTTGACCTTACCAGATTGTCTAGCATTTAGATCTGGAAGGACAGGCAGTAAGAGTCCTTTTATGCCCTGAAAAAGATAGTCATTTTTATGCTTATACTAATTTTTCCAGATGATGCAAAACCTTTTTGTATAAAAGCAAACAGCTTAGATTTTGCAACTAGAGCTATTCTCTCTTCATAGTCAGAGACTGATGGCAAATGATATCTGGTTGCATTTTTCAGCAAGTCTTTATTCCTAGTTGAGCAGAACTATAAAATATATAATAAGAAAATGTTAGTAATTATTTATGCATTAAAGAAATGAAAATACTTCTTGGAGAGAGTAGTGAGACTTTGTCAGAGTTAAAGATAGTGGACTTAACAATTTTTAGTTTTCTTTCTGATTTTTATTTTATTTTATTTTATTTTTCAAACTTAGAGTTAGGAGTTAATGTAACATCACATATGACTATCACAAACTATCACAAATCAGTCACATAATGCTATTACAAGTTACATGATTATCACATGGAATATTGTAGAAAGTTTTCTTCTAGAATAAAAATAACATTATACAGCATATACTACATATATTAATCTTAAGGAAAATATATAGTCTTTTAAAGTAGGCTAATAGTAGTGTAGTATAAACTAGTAGTCTAATGTGTAGATAATCTTGTACTAGGAACTTAAAAGAGTTCTCTTATATTAACTCTAATATAAGATCTGCTCATTTGACCAATTCTAAGATCTTAAGTTTATAACAATACTATTGTTACAGTAGAAGAAGTAACACAACTTTTCTTGCACAATATCAGAAAACTACATAATATTCCTTGATATATAGTTTTGAATTAAGATTTGTAGTTTGTAGTCCTCTTCACTTGGAAACTTTATAAACTACTTGAGATCAAAGTAGCAACTTCCATAGCATAGTATCCATAGTCAGATAGATAAACCAAATATATAGACTAGAAGTTAGACCAATATCTCTGGCTTTTTATTAATGAATAACAAAATAACTACTATTAGCAGAGTTTTAACATAATAACTATATATAATCTGCCACTCAACAGTTTTCTTTTCTCCTTGATATAGATTGTCTTCTATAAATAGGCTTTAAGTTGTACTAATAGCTATCAAAACTGGAATCAGTCTCAGAGTTTATTAAACAAATAAAATTTACTCTGAAAGAGACAAAGACAGCTGTTATAACCTTAGACTTGGCTCAGATTGCAACTTAGGTAAAGACTTGAGGAAAAATAGAGAATGAGTCAATTGGTAAAGTATAAGAATACAAGACAGTATCTATAGTTATATATATCTATTGACAACAAGAAATATATATAGTATTCTTGAATAAACAATGAGAAAAGGAAATGAGAAAACCTCTCTACTACTATACTACATAAGATACTGACTGATTATATATAAGGCAATAACAAGGTACAGCAAATAATAAGACAGAAACCTAATATATATCATCCATAAAGCAAGTACTTATAGAACATGAGGAGACAATCATAACAGCAGTACTCTAAAAATCTCAGGATAACATAGTTTTATACTATAATTAATACTGAATTCCTGCTTTTATTTTTCAACTAGGTAATAAAATAAGATATATCTGGACATATTTAACATTCACACAATATACTCCTTGGCCAAGTTGTCACACTAACATTTAAAGCCCTTTGAAGTGAAAAAGCAAGTCAGACTAATAGTACACAAGCTAAAATTTTTCTACTAATAGTGAAGACTTTATCTAGTGTATCATATTATGAAGTTGACAGCTATTTCTGAAAATCTGATTCTGGAATAGAAGATAACAGTAGTCCCTACTCCTGTTATTGTAAATAGTAAGAAAGAGTGGGAAGTGGAAGAGATATTAAACAATCAATAACATTAGAAAACAAACTTCATTCAACTTGTATCTCCATAACTAGTGAATTGATTCTTATAAACCAAGTTGCACTGGAAAGCCCCAAATGAGGACTATTTAAAAGTGACAACAGATTACTAAGATATTAGATTATCAGTAACTACAAGTTTCATTGGCTATTATCTCAGAAATAACTAAATAGATTCTCACAATTAAAGTTATATTAGAAAGTGCTTATCAAACAGCCTCTAATAATATATCATATATTATATGAATATCAGTATTCATATAGATACAAGTATATTAATGCAGTAACATAATTAAATATCTTTTAAAATTAGCCTAATATCTACTATGACAGATAACAATTCTACTAGGTATAAGTTTTGATTATGTGATGGAAATAGCTTGCATACAGACCATTTATATAAATACTTTTATGTTTGAGAATTAGACTTTAGACTTAATAATATTATTCATCAATTATTACCAATTATCATCTCTCATTATCATTGATATCTATATTGATCTTTATTATTATTGTCATTATTATTGAACTTCTAAATCACTCCTAAATCTCTAAAAGTATACTTAAGGTTCAGATATTACAAATAAGTAAGTAGTTTATTTTATAATATATAGTATTTAATTAAGTAGAAGAAATTTAGCTTGGTAAACAACTCTTGAAAAGATGCTTCCAATGTTTTAGTTCTAGATTAAGTAGAGTTAACATAAGAGAACTTAATAAAGTTTCTAAGTATAATATATCTACTTTATATATATTAGGCTATTAGTCTGTGCTACACTAAATATGGCCTACTCTAAAGAGCATGTATATTACATGTTAGAGTTGTAAACAATGAACTCTATTTTATTTTTATTTTTATTTAATTTTACTTTACTTTATGTTATGATTAATCTCTCATATCTTTAATGTGGCTAGCTCATAGACTACAGGTGTTGGAGTTACTTTAATATGACTCAATAATTGGCTACACTGCATATTGTCTTAGTCAGCACCTCATATAGTAAGCAAGACTTCCTTATGCTTTCCTTATATATTATGACTTATTTGCCTTATTCATAATATATAGTCTCTAAGTATATATAACTGTAGATATAATTATGTATCCTTATACTTTACCAATTGACTTCTTCTCTCACTCTTACTTAAGTCTTTGCCTAAGTTGTAATCTGAGCCAAGCTTAAAGGTTATAATATTTGGTAAAGTGTTATCAGGCTCACATTGCAAAAGGAGAGTATATAGTGGTTAGACCACTGGAACATTTATAGTTTTAGACCATCAGAAAGATAATTAATACTTGTGGTATAGCTCATAGATAGCAGAACAGATCAACATTGAGAAAACAATATAGAGATATTATCAGAGCAATTGGGATCATTGAGGATCACTGAAGAAGATACCTCAGAAGAAACAACAATATACAAACAAAATGTCAGTAAAACTAGTACCAGCAACGATACAAAATAAATAGGCAGTCATATCAAAGAGTATGGTCTCAGATCCAGGATGGTTTGATGGAGATAGAACAAAATTTGAAGACTAGTAAAGAGGAATCTGACTATTTCTCAAGAGCAACAGAGTAATAAGAATAGATAACAGGATAACTGCAATCTTAGCCTGACTTAGAGAGAGCATAGCTAGCATTTATATCCAGAAGAAGCTAGATTAGCTTGAAAAAGAAACAAATATCCAGGATTGGGATGAGTTTGTTTGGGAACTTAAGATAATGTTCAGTGATAAGAGCAAGATAGTAAACACTGAATAGAAGATCAAAATATTTAAGTAGGACAAAAAGCACATTGCCAATTTTATAATCAAATTCAAAGTATTAGCCATAAAGACTGAAACAGACAATCTACATACCATATTCCTATTAAATAAGAATGTCCATATAGACATTATAGAAAAAATACTAGAATACTCACCAATAGTAGCACCAGAAATGCTTAGAGAATGAAAGATAGTGATTATTTCAGTAAGACAAGAATATAAATCTATAGAAGGCAGGAAAGATTACAAAACAGGAACAAAAACTACATATAGAGGACAAGATGTACCTATAGACATTGGGGAGGCCAGAAAAAGCTTTGACAAAGATGGAAAACCCAAATGCTTTAATTGCAATGTATATGTGAACATATAGTAGAAAACCAAAGAAGAAACAAGATGCAAGAAAGTGCTATAAATACAACAAAATAAGGCACATTGCCAAAGATTGCAGGTCATAACAGAAGATAAAGAATAGAAGTGTTCAGGAAGAATCCAATGAAGAGAGCAATAACAAGCAGAAGAATTTTGTTAAAGGTTTGGAGTAGGCATGATACAATGAACCTCTGTACATAATAATTCCCAAAATTGATATATTATTCAAAATTGACAAAAAAAACAAAGAGAGGGAATTAAATATGCAAACCAATATCAAAACAAAAAACAGAAAGAAACTACAGTTATAGATACTAGTAGATTTAGGATGTATACACATTGGAATTGATGAATAGCTAGTGAAGGAAGAAAAGATCAAGATAGAACCAATAGACAGATTATTTGAGGTTTTCAACACAGATAGAACTAATAATGGAGAAGTTATATGATATGTACTACTAGAAGTTGAGATAAATAGACACAAGGAAAACATTGATATAGCAGTCATAGATTTGAATAGCATGGACATGTTCTTAGAATACAACTGGTTAGTCAAACATAACCCAGAAGTAAGTTGGAACATAGAAAAGATATAGTTTATAAGATGTTCAAGAATATGTAAGATGTAATATCAGGATATATCATTCAAAACTAGGAGAATACAGCCAATAGATAACCAAGACAAAGGACATCAGGAAATAGAAAAGGAATCAGACCCAATGAATTCAAAGAATCTTCCAGATTGCATTCAACTATTCACTCACTTGTTTAACAAGAAGAAATTTGAGAAGTTACTGGAAAGAAGAGAGTAGGACCACAAAATCAACTTAATAGAAGATGCACCAAAGGAATTAAATGTGAGGGCCTACATGATCACCATTAAAGAAGAAGAAGCATTAAACAAATGGTTGGATGAACAGTTATAAGCAAGATTAATTGTGGAATTAAGTTTAAGATACATGGCACTATATTTCTCTATTCCAAAAAAGGACAGATCATTATGACTGGTACAGGATTACCAAAAGTTGAACCAACACATGATAAAGGACAAGACTCTACTACCCTTAATTGGAGAAATAATTGACAAACTCAAGAAGGCAAAATACTTTAACAAGTTGAATCTCATCTAGAGATATAACAATGTACAGATTAAAAAAGGTAACAAATGGAAAGCAGCATTCTTAACAAACAAAGAACTATTCAAATCCAAAGTAATATATTTTGGATTATACAACTCACCAGGAACATTTCAAAGAATGATAAACAGTATATTCTGGGAGCTACTACATAAAGAAGTACTAGCAAACTATATGGACAACTTTGTGATACCTGCCAAAACAAAGAAGAAACTGGAAGAAAAGACAATATGCTTTCTAAAAATGGCAGAAAAACATAATCTTTGTTTTAAATAGTTAAAGTATGATTTCAATGCCAAGAAAATTCTCATCCTAGGAGTAGTAGTCAGACAAGGCAAGGTTCAAATGGAAAATGACAAGATCAAAGTGGTGAAGGAATGAAAAACTCCTACTAAGATAAAAGAAGTGGAAAGCTTCTTCAGATTTGCAAATTTCTACTGATACTTTATTAAGAACTTTAGCCACACAGTGAAACCTCTGAATGAGCTCAAAGGAAAAAAAGAATAGAAATAAGAAGAGGAACATTAGAAGGCATCTAAGGAACTCAAGGATAAAATCACAAGTCAACCAGTACTTATCCTGCCAAAGAGAGAAGGAAAATTCAGGATAGAAACAGATATATCAGGACATGCAATTGGAGGAGTCTTATTCCAGAAACAAGAGAAAAAATGAAAGTCTATTGTATTTCTATCAAGAACAATACAACTAGCTGAAAGGAATTACAAGATCTACAACAAGAAATTACTAGTAATAGTAGAAACTTTGACAAAATAGAAGCAATATCTACTAGACACTACAGAAAATTTTGAAGTCTGAACAGATCATGAAAACCTCAAGTAGAACTACACAAGTTAAATGGATGACAGGCAAGATAGTATTTGAAGTTGCAAAAATATGACTTCATACTACAACATATTCTGAGAAAGACAAATATAAAAGCAGATATACTGTCAAGAAAAGACTAAGTGGACAGAAATGAGTATAACAAGAATGTCAAATTGCTTAAAGATGAGTTATAGACAAGAAGAGTAACTATAGAAACAGAAGTGGTTATAATCAGAAGAAACCAAGTAGTAGAAAAAACCATATTATTGGAAGAAATTAGAAGAAACAAAATGAAAGAACAGGAAGTCCAAAATGAATTGGAAAAGGATAAAGGATAGGCATGAGAAGACAACAGAATAGTATATATAGATAGAAAGATTTATGTTCTGAACAATTGGAAAATATGAGAGCAAATTCTATAAGAAAATTACAAACCAGCAGATGTAAGATATCCAGGACAACAATGAATGCTTGAGTTGATCAAAAGAAACTATTAGTTGTCAGGGATTAAGAATGATATTAAGAAATAAATTCAAATATAAGCAGAATAAAGTACAGCATATGAAAAAAGCAGAACTTTGTTTACTAGAAATACCAGAGGGACCTTGGCAGAAAATCTGCATTGACATCATAGGACTTTTACCAAAGTCAAATAGATTAAATGCAATAGTAGTTATAGTAAATCAGTTTACAAAGATGATTGGGCTCAAAGTGATAACAATAGCAGTATTATCAGAGAACATTGCTAAAATCTATAGGAACAAAATCTGGAAACTACATAAAGTACCACAAAAGGTTCTTAGTAATAAAGAACCTCAATTTGTATCAAAATTCATAAAAGATTTAACTAAGGCATTGGAAACTAAATAAACATTATCTACAACATACCATTCTCAAACTGATGGTCAAACAGAATGAATCAACTAGGAGGTCAAAGCATTTTTGCAACATTATGTGAATTATCAGTAAGATGATTGAATAGAATGGCTATCAACAGTAGAATTTCAGTACAACAACAAGAAACATATGACTATAAAACATACACTATTTGAACTTAACTTCAGAAGACATCTATGGAAGAGGAACCTAATTATAAAGACAGAATTGCCAAAATTAGAAAAATTTCTTGAAAGACTACAAGGAAGCTGAGAGGTAGCAAAGAAGTTAATAAAAATAACAAAAAAGCTATGAAAAAACAATTTGATAAGAAAAGAAAGAATTTTCAAGAATTGAAGATCAGAGATGACATATGGTTGGAAGCTAAAAATATTCATTTGAACAGACCCTTGAAGAAGCTAGACCAGAAAAGATATAGACTCTTTAGAATTACAAAAAACATTGAATAAGTGGCATTTTAACTAGAGCTACCAGAAAGATGGATAATATATAATATATTCAATAAAGACTTGCTAATATGATGCAAGAAGCCACATTTCAAGGAACAACACATGAATCCAGCACTACCACCAGATATTATTAACAAAGAAGAGGAATATAAAGTAGGAGAGATCAGGAACCACAGAAAACAAGGATGTGGCACACAATTTTTAGTACATTGGAAGGAATATAGCAACAAGTATAATCAATGGATATCTGAAACAAGGTTGCCACATGCAAGAGAGGTAATAGAAGACTATTAGGTAAAAGTTTTGAGTTGAAACCTATAAAGAGAGGGGGTAAAATTCCAAAATGATATTTTAAAGTACTCTAACAACTAGAAATTTCAAACAAATGGCTTAGCAATTCACAACTGCTTCAACTTCTCCCAACCCTTATGTTACTCATACCATCAACAACATGGCCTTGATCAGCATCTTAACCAATGTGAAGAAAGATTAGATGAAGAAATACTACAGGATTATATGAGAAATTAAGATGATGGTAGATATTCAATTGCAATTACAAAATATCATCAAAATAGCAGAGGTTGTAAACATGCAACTAGTAGAAATAGAGACAAGTATCTTACAAGTAAGTAACAATTATAAAACACAGACAATAGAAGATATATTCAGCATATTGGAGGATTTATGAAATATTATCCAAGGAGATATAGAGAATTAAGCATACCATATTCAAGCACTCCTAGCAGATGAACTGGATTGATATAAAGAAAAAGGAAATTCATATGCTGATAATCATATCAAGAAGATACAGGAGGCTTATTAAATGGAATATCAAGAAACTGAGCAACCAATGATAGTTGATAAAGGGAAATAACAGAAAAATAGGATACAAGATAAAGAAGTCTTTCCCTATAAACTCTACAACATATTATTAAAAGCCAGTCAATCCAAGATGCCAGAACCAATATTCATTCAAGATAAGATCAGTAATCTAAACAAGTATATAAAATTTATGCAGTCACTAGTCAAAACAATGCCATTCTATCCACTGCCATACTACAAAGCCCTATGATCTCAAGGAGAACAAGATGAGTAGTATTGGAATGAAATAGCCATTAAATTCCTAAAACAAAAATACAATACTGATATAACAAGAAAAGAATTCTTAATCAAAATATATATAGGAGGACCACCTCATAAACTATACTTTATTACATTGACTTTATAAGAAAAGATAATTATTGGGCTTATAAAGAAGTTGGTGGCATCATATATAGTTGGGGATTTAGCATTATTAGACTAGTTCATAGAGATATGGATACTAAAATGGGGGTATTTTATAATTAATCACTCATGTCTTTAATGTGGCTGGCTTATAGACTACATATGTTAGTGTTGTAGCAACCACTCGCCAGAACAGCACTCATAGTTTGCTTACTTCAGCAAAGCTCTCAATAGGCTATCTAGTCGTGGGGATTACAAGAGAACTCGACAAGGAGCCCTTGCTGCATTGCTCCTCTATTTAAATAAATTATATGTGGTCCATACTACAATAATATTAACCTGCCCTTATG
>Ga0157357_1001178_pt1 | contig 10950 bp, 5 predicted proteins | sample AttcapACBM1_FD_111485 | JGI IMG/M metagenome (GOLD analysis project Ga0157357, IMG submission 111485) | Fungus gardens microbial communities from leaf cutter ant in Botucatu, State of Sao Paulo, Brazil - Atta capiguara ACBM1 | ecosystem: Host-associated > Fungi > Mycelium > Unclassified ... | reverse complement strand
CTGCAATCTTGACACTCTTCTCAATAAAGGGATAAGAGAATTTCCTGGTAATTCTTTGATTTTCCAATAAGATCTACAATACTAACAAAAACCTGTCCAACTTCATAAAAATATTCACTGAGTGCTATAAGTCCATATTAGTATTATTTGACTGTTTTTCTAATCCAAGGATAATATTCTCTCTTGGAAATATCTACCCACTTTGACTTCTTTATAAAGAGTTTTGATACAATGTTACCAATTGTTTCATCTTATTTATCAGAAACCTAAGCAGTGAGACATAGTTTACTAGATTATTGAATTTTCTTATCCAGCTCTATAACCTTGTCAACAAGACTATCAGCTTCTTCTGGAAATAAAATAGCAGTTCTGATGTCAACCACAGTAAGTTTGTTAAAAGTATTCTTAAAGAAATATATGTCTCTTGATATAATAAGTTTTCTTTTATTCTTAAGATCTTCAAACAGATATCCTTTTTTATTATGATCCTAAGCTTGGCTCAGATTGCAACTTAGGAAAAGACTTGAGTATTAATTGGTAAAGTATAAGGATACAGACTTGTATCTACAACTATATATACCTAATGATCATAAGAAAATAGAAGGATATTCTTAAGTAAATAATAAGGAAAATATAAGTAGCATATAAGGAAAACATGAAGAGATTTCTACTATTACATAAGACACTGACTGATATAACATGTGTAAGATACAAGATACAGCACTTATAAAGTATAATCATTTTTGACACTTTTGTCTCATCAGTCTATTATTCTAATAATCTAACCTTAGCTGCTCTTGACTCTAACTTCTCTTTCTGAACAGCTTTTGGAACATATGTCTACCTTAATAATTTCCAGATCCTAGAGTAAGAGACATTAGGCTTTTTACCTATCCAAGCTTTAAATAGTATCTTTTTCTTCAACTCTGATATAAATGCAAACATTCAGATATGAACAGTATATATAAAAGCTTTACCCTAATATTATAAGTCCATATTTTCCATGTGAATCATGTATCTGACTATCTCAAAGAATATAGTAATTACATGTTCTACAATTTTATTCTGCTCAGATAGGTATAAGTTTGTTATTTCATGAATAATTCTATTCTTGAGACAAAACTGGTTTATGGCTGAACAAACAAACAAACTCAGATCTATTATTGCTTCACAAATACTTTAGCTTGACATCTAATTATTGTTCTAACATAGCAATGATACCTCAAATAGCTTTCTTAGTCTCTTTCTTTCTTTCAAAATTTTTCTTACTGGATAATAAAAGCTCACTTTAATAACAATTATTGCATAAAGATATCCATTCCATGTCTCCACTGACATAGATCCTGTTAAATATATTACCATAAGTTCTATTTTGTCATATCTTATAGAGCTAGCATCAGGAAGTGGAAGCTTGTGTAATTTTTCATATATACAGCTACTGTAAAGGTGATTGAACATTAATTATATAATGTTAATCCCAAACATGCATACTCTCTCCAAATGATGCAACTAGCACTACTAGTCCATTATCAGTTGTACTCTTTATGAATAGAGAGTCTCTCCAGCCTTGTCTATTGTAGCTCTGAAGAGTTCTTGGCTATGAGCAAAAACAACCAGACTATCTAAGGTACTTGTAATTAAAATATCTTTTCATTGTAATGTTCCAAAACTAACTAAATTTATTTCAAGCTCTAGAACTTGAAGAGAATTGTATAGCTTAACAATAGAGTTCCCAGTATAAATATTAGTATAAAAACAAACTGTTCCTCATACAGATGTACAGTTCCATTTACTAATAGCAATGAAATAACCAGGTTTTTCAGATTTAAGTACTTTTCATTTATAAATATATATACTATAGCATCACAATCTAGAATTAATTCTTTTTTAGCAAGTTCTTCTTCAACCTCTCTATTATCCAATAACTTCAAGTTATCAATAGCAACATATGTTAACTGTTCTCTACTATCTCCAATCTTTAATAAGTTCTGTTTATAATGATTCTTATTACTATATTTTTGACAGATATCATCTAGTTTGATATTACTTTTCATTTTACTCTTCTTTTTTCCTTTGCTAACTCTATTTTCTTTTCTTTGTCCATTTCCTCTAACAATCAATACCAGATAATTTTCAATTACCCTTTTTGTATATTTCTCAACCATCTTGTCATGCTAGTTACATTTGTACTCATCTGTTGACTTTGAAATAACATTGTTCAAATTTTAATCCAAACCTTTTTAAAATAGATTCTTCTAAATAAACTTCTATTTAGTAGTTTGGAGAAGAAATATACAAAGAGTATTAATAAACATGACATCATTCACTTTTTCTCTACACTTAACAATAATTTAACTAATATGAGTAGTGATTGATATTTTCTTATTTCAAAACTAATACCACAAATAGATATATATTGTGGAAACTACTAACCCAGATAGTTAATAGCTTACTAAGTAGTTTTATAGTAATTACAAGAGAACTTAACAAGAAGTCTCTGATGTATTGCTATTATATATACTACTGGTACATGGTTTATGCTATCAATAAATAATCCTATCCCAAAGTACATGTGTCATCTATAAGTCTACCATATATAAGGTGAATATACCATAATTACATCTTTTAACTTGTCTTTCTAAATTTATGATGTTATGTGACAGCAGTTACATACCTATTCATCAACCAAGAAATAATTAAATAAATTAAATCAAGAAAAATAGATAAAATATAAGAGCTCAAGTATACTATAACAAAATATAGATTAGATTCTTTCAAGAATTAAGAAATATATTTGAAGTACTTTTCATATCTTTTGAGAAATAGTAATATTCCAAAAATATAACTATTAAGATAAATTAAAAGCTCTTTTAATAAGTTTTATTACTATATAATTATTTATTTTGTCCCCAAATCTTATAGCATTTTCAATTATTCTCTTAAAACATATACTCTGGTGAGTAGATGTTAGTCTTAATTTCATCACTTTAAACTTTAGCATCAGTTGATTTATCTGTGCTATTTCTAACAATTATAATATTTAGATATATAGAGAATAAAATATTTATTTCCTAATAAGTTTGAGAAATGTTCATATACCAAATCCTAAGTTATATCTAGGGCTCATAATCTAACAAGAAATTCAAAAAAATAATTATAAATATATACAAGTATATATAATCTAGTTTGTGTAAGAATTAGAATTTATAATAATAAGATGTATATTAAGAAAACAAATCTACAATATATACCTAGAGTTTACAACAGTAAAATATAAACTTCAATAAGAGAAAAAATTACACTTTATATACCTCTTCCATATATGACTATTTTTTTAAGAATTTTTTCTCAATTATACTTAAATGTTGACTACCTACATTACTAATAGAATAAAATACAACAATATTACCACTATTATATCTTAATAAAAAAGGCCTCTACTATTACAATAAAGTACTAACTAACATAATATAAGACAGGCATAAGGTGTAGTAGATATGAAACACAAGTATGAAACAAACTCTAACACATGTCTAATGCATATAATATATAAGACATTATTGTTTATAACAATACTTCTGTTTTAATATTTATGTTTTTATAAATTTGTTCTAGATTTTAGTTTTCCAAAGCTTTATTTCCTACTATATATATAGCTACCATATTTTTAGTGGACTCTATGATAAAGTTTCATTCATGGTCATTGTAATAAAGAATAGTTCATATAGTAGTCTTTCTGAGTAAATTTTAATAGAAAATCTCTAATAACTTGTATTTACATTATGTTTTTCTAGAAAAATGTGTAACAATTTTATTCCAATAAACTTTGTTCTTTTTTCTACTAGATCAAATAGATCAATAATAAGTTAATAGTAGAAATTACATTGTATATTATATATTGGTGATTTCAATATTTTCAGTATTCTTTCTAGATTGTCTATCTCTTCTTAAATGAGGATTGGTTCAGAAATCAGAGTTCTGGAGGTCAATATTATATAAATTTTGTATAATTGTACTTTTTATCTTAAATAATGTTTACTATAATTTTCTCCTGCTTGTAATATAATTATTTCAATGTTTTCAAGCTACTTGTTAATGTTGGCCATTATTTTAATTTTTTAGATTAATATAGGATATTTTTTTGTCTAGTTCTTTTTTTCTTGTTGAGTTATAAGATAAAATTAAAGTTTTTAGCAGTGTATGAAATATAGATGTTAGAAGAAATAGGAGTAGTTGTAAATTGAGTGGTGTAAGACATTTGTTCCTTAATTGCTATTAGCTTTGAGATATTGTTTTTGGAGTTTTATCTCTCTCTTTTATAAATTTTGTTTCAAAGGCTTTATTTAGTAGTCTCAAATTACTTCTTCACTGCTTTATTTTCAGTATCTTCATACTTCTTTTACTTTATATTCTTCTTTTTTATTTTTATTAATAATATCATGTAGTGGTCTAGTTTTATATGTTGTCTCTTAAATTGGGATTTTCTACTTATGGATAAAACTAGTCCTAAATATTTTCTATATCTGAGCATACTTATATGCTGTGTATCAGGTAATGAACATGTTCAGAAGAAGAAACCATCTGCAGGAAAATTTGTAGAAGACATTAAAAGAATATGTGAACATTCTCCAATATATGCAGATGTAATTCTGAAGTGATCTTAGTTTCAGTGGGTAAACTACATCTTTACTTGTCATGATGGTTATATTTTAGATGGAAAATTGTAACAAGAAATAAACTATTATGAAAGTCAGACTTCTGAGTATGAGCACTCAGTACAGTATACTACACTAGGTAATTTTCAAGCTAGGGAATTTTATCCAAGGATTGTGTTATGAACTTAAATCCTTAGAGTTGAATAAAAGAACAAACTCTTGTATTAGAGTAAACACAAGAGAACTCGATAGAAATCCCTTTACAAACTGGTTTACCTTATATACTACTACTGATGGTCTGTGCTAACTACTGTGCACCCTACCCTAAACAACCATATGTAGTACATGAGGTCAACATGTGGTATTCATACTGTATGACATCACTTGTTCTAGAACCTTCTATGACTTTCTCTCAAGTCCTATAATCAATGTTGTGGCTATACCATCAAATGTGACTGGTGTGATCAATCACTTCTAACCCTAACTTCAGAGTTCTAAAAATAGAAAAGATGAAAAATAAATCAAAAGGAAAATAAAAAATAAGAAAGAAAATAATAAAAAACTAAGTCCATTTTCTGTTGTCTTGATAGATTGGAAGAGACAGGTAACTACTCTAGGTATACTAAAGTTCTCAGAAATTGAGTCCAGAGTTCTATGGATATCATAAGAAGCCACATGATCAGTAATAGAGTGATTTGATATAGAATAAAGCCAAGTTGATCTATACTAGAAGTAATATATAGGCCAGAAGGAGAATATCTACTTCTACAGATGTTTTGGGCAAAGTGGAGATTAAGTAATCATTATCTGTGATATAGTCAGATGTGACAGATGTGCTTTGATAGTATATGATACTATACTACTACTTATTACTTAGTTACAATTTCAGAGAATAAAGATAAAGTTTAGAATAGTGAGTACTAATAGATATTTGAGTGTATCACTATTAATACTAGAGTTTAGTATTAAGTATAGTCAACTATCAGACTGAATATTGTTGTAAAGCAGCAATACATCTCTTTCCAAGGAAGTACTTTAAAACCATGAAAATATCAGATATCAAAGTTCAATCTTGAATATTTACATTTTCTATAGCAAATTTACTCTCATTTCAAACTCTACAAGTAATCTGTCTTTCATAGTGGTATTATTTCTCTTTAAATACTGTAAGTACTCAGTCTTTTACAGTGGAGTTTACTTCTATCTAAACCCTGTATCTAGTTAATATTTCTCTATAAATCAATTTGATCAAACATCTATTCAGTCTGGAGCCATGCATCAACACTAACATCACTCAATGTAGATAATTACTAATCTATATAGTACTACTTAAGTTTTCAAGTGTTTGAGACACTTCTTTTCTATATTTAAGAACTGATAGATATTTTGTAATCTCCAGTTTAATGATCAACTATAATTCCTACTACTATTAATATTAAACTCTGATGTTAAGGTAATATACTTATTGTTAGGATAACTGGTGAGATTTGTGAAGTTTAGCAAACTTTTATAATCTCCAGAGAATTCTAAGTTGTGTTTTTTACAGTTACTAAGTACCTAGCTTACCTTTAGAAAATCCTAAGAGAACAAGATAAAGTTCACTAGAAGTAACAACTACTTTGAATACTTCAGAGTCTATCCTAATTAAGTAGTTTACCTATTCTGAAGATACATTTTCATAGTGATGATATCATTCTAACTCTAATATAAGTTTATCTTTTATGATAGCTATTCTTATTATAATACACTCCATGGCAGTGATACAATCCTTCAGATATTTAGTTTTCCATGGCAGAGTACTCCTATTCAATCTCTTTCAGTAATCACCACTGAAACTTCTACTTGGAGCTATACACTGAAACCTCCAAGCATCTTTTATATATCTGACTTGTATATAAGACTAGTAGTTACACTGTAATTTGCTAGTCTAATAATAGAATTTCTATTGAACTCAATCTCTAATGTTCAATAACAACACACCAACATTAGCACTTATTCCTATCTTGGATTTCATTCACTTAAAGTTACAACTATACAATAGACAAACAGTGTAGTACATAAGCTGAAGCTAAAGTCATTCTGAATAGCTCACATTACCAAGCTCATCACATGGTATTTCTATACTCTATGCATATCTGAGCCAAACCCATGGACTTCTACCTTCTAGTATAAACCATACCTGACAAGAATCTTAAGTAGGAAATTTACTAACCTAACTATAGAATAATGGAGCTATATAATCTAGAATCCCGATAGAGAGATATAGAATGTTGCTAAATGATGAAAGTTTACCAAATAGTAGCAAGAAAAAGTAGGTTATCATAATTACAAAAATAATACAGAGTAGATATTTTATAGTATTTACAACAGGATTGATGCTTGATACTTATAGGAAAAGAGGTTTATAGAGTTGACAATAGATATCAGTAGTGTTTGGATTTGTCATAAACTGACTTCCAAGATATCTAAGATATTTACTTTCTAACTTCTGGTTAGAACCCTAATTCTATCTAGATGTATTTCTATATTCATGCTGTTTGCATATGAATTAGTCTCTCATATTTTATCTCTTGGTAACTTATCATCTAGACTTCTAGTTGTTTTATATTCTAAAAACCATCTTTATAACATCTCCTTAGCTATTCCCTACCTTAGCCATAGTTCTAACTACAAACTCAGTATATAAGACCAAGTAGATACTCTGTAGTCCTCAGTCTGAAAATTAACTAAGACTAACTAAAAACTATCTCTTACTTCTCTAACTAAGCTCCAACTAAAAACTCACTTTTTTCTAATTATCTGAAATTACAACTATATGACAAATAGTGGGCACAACATGTAAGTTGAGACTAAAGTTATTATCTAAGATCATATCATCAATTCACAGATAAGTCTCCAAGCTTAATTCACAATAGGAGTGCTTATCCAATCTTATGAATTTTTATATCTATTTCCTAGATAAGTTTTCATACTTGATCTAATTTTCTTTCTTTATAACTGATTATAGAGATACCTGCTTGAAACAAGATCCATTCCATCATAACTTTACTCTTCTTCACACCCTTTTACTAGTATCTTAACAGTATTTCCAAACTCCAACACTACTGTTACTTTCTCCATCTATCCTTTATCCTAGTTCACTCTCATAGCTTTTTCCAGAAGAGTATCTATAGATCCTAACTTGGTATTCCTTTTCACAACCATACTATAGCTAAACAAGCAACTTGCCAACATTATGGTAAATCCTCTTTATTACTCCAGATGACTCAATCTACAACCAACTATCTCTACCTAGTTACTAATACACATCTTTATAGAAGCTATAAGCTCATTACTCCAGACCCTAGCATTATTCCAGTTATTGATAATCCAAACTGGGAAGATATCATAGCTTTGAAAGATCAGAATTTTCTACCACCTACTTCTTTCTTTATTAACTAGAAGAGAACTCTATATTAGCTAATAGACCCATTTGCTGAAGTCCTCAACTGACTCATAAATAATCTAAACAACAGAACACTTACAACTTTTTTTATTTTAGAGACTAAAGCTTATCTTCCAGATACATTCAGTAGTATAAATCTAAATAAGTTAAATAATTTCTTATTTCAGTGTTATCTATACTTTTATACCAACCTGGTATAATCTACCTCCAATATTGCAAAGATCAACTTTGCAATGACTTATCTTACCAGTATAGCAACAAGACTAATTCAAGATAGGACTTAACTAGAAAGAATAAGGAATCTTCTATAACTAGCTCTAAGACTGAAGTTACTTTGTCTACAAGCTCTGTCACCACTTTGATTTCTCTGCTCCTACTTAAAAAGCTACAATTCTGCTGAACAATCTCCAGATAAAGTCTAGTAACAAAATTTCTACTTACAATGTGAAATTTATGAGATATACCTTATAACTTAAATGGAGTAACATTATTCTCTGTCACTACTACTATCAGAGTCTTTTAAACAAGATTAAAGACTCTATCTTGATCTAGAAACAAGAAAAGCCTTCCTTATTTCAAACTATGTACTTTCTAGTATCAACTATTGACAACTAATACTGTTATATAACCAAGAATGCATCCATGCATAGACCACTAAGAAAGATGCTATCAAGGCTCATATCTAGAAGCAACAATGTTTTACTTCTGGGATCTCTTTCACTTCTACTATCAATATCTGACCTTAGAATTTATCTGTAGCCCCATCTGTAAACTTTTCTCAACTATTCCCAAAAACCTCTACTACATCCCCAAGAAGTTCTAGTCTTTAGGAAAATCTCAAGTCCAAGCTTAGCAACAATAGTAAGTTGATGAGCAAAGAAAAAAAGATATCTGGATAACAACCTGTGTCTCTACTATGGCCTCAGCAACCACAAGATTGGTAACTATAACAAGCATCAAACTCTTCCATCTCCTAGTAACATAAAAGCCAGAAAAGCTGAGATAGCTTTTTCTGAGAAATTAGAAAACTGATATGTGATCCTATAGACTCCATACAAACTAGAAGTCATGTTAAACTTATTTGTATAATTATAAGTTCAATCTGTCTCAATGCTTTTGCTCTTTCTGACCCTTATTTGCTCACTCTATCTCTTTTCTTGTCTCTCATATATAAGCTAGATCATATCTGACAAGTGCTCTTCCACACTCTTGTCAACTCTGAATCCACTCATTATTTTGCTGATTCTTCCTTTGTATATACTCATAATCTTCTAATATCATCTATTCTATCTGTTGAAATCTATCTATTTGATAAATTATCAAACAACTTCATTTTAGAAATAATATCATTGCCTATTTGTTTTCTATCTGGTAAAAGTATAGTTCAGAACTTCTATATCACCTTGCTTGACTCTTCCTACTCTCTGATTCTTGGATATAATTAGCTTACCCAACACAATCTGTTAATCAACTAGACATCTATGTTTATCTCTTTTTGTCCACTTTTGCAGAAGAATCTTGCATCAGTTTATATTGCAGCCAACTTTCTGTTGGTATTTTAGCTGTCCTTTAGTATCTTACTGCCTTCATTAACCTGATAAATGTTTACACCTGCCAATCCTGTGACTTTTAGATCTCATTTTAAGTGACCTCACATTGTTATTATCAGTATATAACTTTTATCCAAATATCACATCTGTTAGGCTTGACAAATTTCTATCTGTCTCTCCATTCAATAACTTCCACAGCAAAATCAGCACAAACTTTGGAGAACCCAGTAGACTTATCTGCCATACTATATGAATATCATGAATTCATAGATGTATTTAGCAAAGAAAAGACCAAAGTTCTCACTCTCTATTATTTTTACAACTTCCAGATCAATTTTTAAAAAAATACTTAACTATTAGTTGGTACTATCTACAGTCTGTCTTTTACCAAGCAGAAGACCTTTAAGTAATTCATTAACAAAAATCTTAATACATGATTTATCTAGTCTACTTCTCCTCCTCATAGAGCACCTGTACTTTTTATTAAGAAGAAAGACAGATCACTCTATTTCTGTGTTAACTTCCATGGTCTCAACTATATTATTAAAAATCAATATCTACTTCTGTTTGTTTTTAACTTCTTAGACTTCTCTCATAAGGCTCATGTCTACATCAAAATAGATCTTCATCATGCTCACCACTTAGTTTACATTATTGAAGACAATGTATGGAAGACTACATTCCTATGAATTCTTCAAATGGTTTGTCATACCTTTTAATCTTACTAATACTTTTACTACCTTCTAGCACTTTATAAATGATATCTTTTCCAATCTTCTTAATGTTTTTGTAGTAATCTATCTATTCCAATAACATAGTTAACTATACTAAGTATATCAAAGAAGTTCTTTACTACTTACAAAAAGTAGGACTTTATACAAAAACTAGGAAATGTGAATTTTATTCTAATATCTTGAGTATATCCTTTCCTTTTCTAGGCTTACCATAGCCAATGACAAAATCAAAATTATCTAAGACTGGCCCAAACCAAGAAAAATCAAAGATATCTAGTTTTTTTCTTGAATTTGCTAATTTCTATTAAAGATTTATCTATAAATACTTGGATATTGTCATTTTACTTATCTACCTCATCTAGAAGAACATTCTCTGGAACTTTAACAATGCCTGTCATAAAGTCTTTAACACAGTGAAAAAGCATTCACTTCTGCTCCATCCTCTTATATTAGATCTCTGATGCTCAACTTATCATAAAAATAAATGCTTCCAACTATGTTTTCACTACTATTCTATCTATCATAACTCCAGATAACAAGATTCATCTAGTAACCTTTTATTTCTG
>Ga0157357_1001177_pt1 | contig 10957 bp, 11 predicted proteins | sample AttcapACBM1_FD_111485 | JGI IMG/M metagenome (GOLD analysis project Ga0157357, IMG submission 111485) | Fungus gardens microbial communities from leaf cutter ant in Botucatu, State of Sao Paulo, Brazil - Atta capiguara ACBM1 | ecosystem: Host-associated > Fungi > Mycelium > Unclassified ... | reverse complement strand
TCATGTGACTGCAATGTCATATGCCTCTTCATCGTCCAAAAGAAAAGAAAAAGAAAAGAAAATCCCTATAAAGTCAGAAAATAAAAGAAAAAGAAAATAAAAATTGTTCATGTTCAAAGCATCCCATAACACTAGTCATAAAATCAACACATAGTAATTATATTATATAACATTATGTTAGAGTTGAAGATAATAGACTTTATTTTCTTTATTCTTTTGCTTTTTTATTTTCATTTAGTTTCTTATATTAGACTTAGGGTTAGAGTATATTATAATGTTATATATATTAACCTCAATAGCTTACTGAGAGCTTTACTTGCTTGTGTGATTATTGGGCTTTGTGTCTAGTGGTTACCACAACAATACAGACCAACTAGCTAGTATATATAAGGTAGATACTTTGTACCAGGAACTCTATTAAGTTCTCTTATATTAACTATAATATAAGATTCTTTTTTAACCTTACTCTTTAGTCTTAAGTTATAACATATTATTTGTTTCAGAACTTTCTTTGATTTTTTCCTAGCTATATAATGTTGTGACTGTGATTGGTGACATATGTGATCAAACATGTGACATGTGACATACTTCTATTATAGTTTGTAACCTACATAACTCTTATACATAATATCATATTCTAACTCCTTATCTAAGTCCAAATAAAAAGTATGAACTAATAACAAGAGTATATAAAGTAAACTATCTTGTAACAGAAACTCTATCAAGTTCTCTTATGTTAATCAATACACAAATATGTTTTTTTCTTTAGTATTTGAAAGTTATAATATATACTATTCTAGTATTTATCATTTGTCAAAATGAATGGATCTAGCTTTGAGCAAATATCTATCATCAGTTGTACAAGAAGAAGTCTAGAATAAGTATGGAAACTTATTTGGGAATAGATGTGGATATCTGTAAGATTAGGCAAGATATCCAAATTAAAAATCAAGCTTGGAAGCTTATTCATGGATTGACAATGTAATTCTGGATAATAATCTTAGCCTCAACTTATATGTTGTACCACTATCTGTTACATAGTTATCATTTCAGATAATAAGATACTAGGAAAGACTAACTAATAGCTTAGTCAAAAAAGAAAGAGGATTAGTGTTGAAAGATTTTTGATCAATTCTTAGTCAATTTCTAGACTGAATACTATAGAGCATCTACTTGGTCTTAAAATGACTAGAAGTCTAGATAATAAGTTATTAGGAAATGAAATACAAAAGACTGATCTATATTCAAACAAGTATAGATATAGAAGTACATCCAGGTATAACTAGAGTCTTATCTGGAGGTCAGGAAGTAGATGTCTTAGATGTCTCAGATATTAGTCTATGACACCACTATAATACCAATAATATTCTAACAAGTCTTGTTATAGTAATCACAAGTCAATAATAACTCAAGATAACAACTTAAGTAATAACTTAAAGTAGTTCTAATAAGGATTATAAAAGAAACTTAACAAGAAGTTCTTGTTTTATTACTATACTATTTATACAAGTATATTATTAGATATGTGGAGCTTAGACACTAGTTTTTTCTTTCTAAACCTAGGGTTAGGGTTAGAGTGATGTCAGGATCACACTGTTACACATCAGTCACATCAAATGACATGGTCACAGTAATAGTCACAAGTCATGAGATCACAGGGAAAGACATAGAAGGTTCTGGAAGAATAGTATTATACAATATATACAACACATAGTTGTTTAGAGTAGGCTAAAGAAGTAGTAGCATGGACTATGGTAGTTTAGTATATAAGGTAGACAATCTTGTACAGAGTTCTCTATTGAGTTCTCTTGTATAAATCCTATACAAGGTTCTTTTTCTTGACCTACTCTAAGGTCTTGAGATTGTAACATATATTATGGTCTATGTTAGCAATAAATAACCTGACTCTAATGTATATATGTTGTTTATGAATCTACTAGATTAGATTGATAAATGTCATATCATGTGATATATTGTGTGATCATAGTCATATATCTCTTTTTTTTTTAATTAACAATTTATTATTTGGGGCACAAGGGCAGACCATGGTAGCTACTTTGTGACTACATACAAAATGTATGAGAGGCAAAACAGAAAAGAAAGGAAGAAGGAACAAGAAGAAAAGAAGAGAAAATGAAACAATAGAAAAATGAAACAAAATCTTAAATGATTACTACTGGACTATCTCAATTATCAAATTGTATTATTAAATGCAAAAGCGCTGCTATTAAACTCAAGGAAGAGAATGAAGTGACTCAGTGAATCTCTTCCTGGATTCTAATAGTTGTTAAACCTCTGACACTCATAGAGAATGTAACATCTGGATTCAATAGGATAAAGACTGCACAGACATTTGAACTCTTCTTTCAGGAAAAAATTCAACCTGTATTTGCCTGTAGGTATATTGTTTACAATAGCTCTCATCACTCTTGTACATAGTGAATTGAAATGACCTATGAATTTCAGCTATGACCCTCCATTGATATAGGACAGTTTGATGGGATTGTCATCATTATCAACAAGATTGAGAAACTGCTGACCCTTTTAATCTGAAGCTTGGAATGTTATTTTCCAGATTTGAATTAAATTGTCACATTTACTTTTCTTGCTAAAGTCCCAAGATGACTTGCAGGAGAACATTGGAGTTTGTCTATATTGTTTGGTGTCTCTGTCAATGGATATGAACAGAGGCCAGTTACAACAAGTAAAACATTCTCAAAACACAATAGAGTTGTCATTGTTGATGCTAAAGAACTTCCTAAGTTTTTTAGAGATGGCAGCTGAATACACTTGGAAAAAGTAGATAGAAGAATCAAAGATCTTCTTAGCAGCATAGAGAGAGTCAGTGACAATAATAATTTTTGAAATTCCTAGTAGGTTAACAGCCTGATTGATACTGCACCTAATGGTAAAGAGTTCAGCTTCACTTTAGGTAATGCTAGCTGCATGATGAATTGTTTTGATGATGGGTCTATCATGGACATGAATGTGAGTGATGGATATGGCTACATTATTCTTGATACCACCGTTGGAGATGATGAGTGTATGTGAGTGGTCTAGTGAAAATGTGATAGCAATGTCATTGAGCTAGTAGGCATGATTTTCAAGATTGTTGCCATTACTTTTGGTAAAAGAATAAAAGGAAAAACAACTGGGAAAAACATTAATTATATAAGAACTAGGAGAAAATTCTGTATTTAAAGGATCAAATGAGGGAAATACTTTATTATACCTATTGTCCATGTCAACAATAGTGCCCTTGATATTTTCCTTTAATAGTGAGTAAGTGAGTCAAGGGAGAGAGAATGGTAAGTATGATTGTCAGATAGTCTTGACTCCAGGAGAGAATGCAAGATGTGGTTATGAGAAAAAGAGTGTGCTCTTAATAAAGCTTAACCGCTAATTTTGCAGAGGTGAAGATTGATGAGGATAAGGCCTACAATGGTTTCAACTCCAAATGATGAAGAGGTTCAGAATACACCAAGAATCCAAATGGCAGTTCTTTATTGTATATGATTGAGTATCCTGAGTAGATATAACAATGGTACTCTATTGTAAAACTATAATTGGTATCCATACAAGATGATAGGGAGGATAGAACTTCTGTATAAAAGTCATTTCTGTTGGGGAATGAGGCTATAGGTAGAATTTCCAAGGACTTTCATGCACTTAACAGTTGAAATTGCCTTGTTTGCATAAAAGTCAATATGTTAGTGGAATGATAGTTTCCTGTCAAAGATAAAACCTAGATATCTCCATGTGTATTTGGACTTCAATATGGGGCCGCTGAGAGGGAGAGAATTGAAGACTTCCTAAGCTCTGGAAAAATGAAAGACTTTCATCTTTTCATGTTCTAGTATGAGGCCAAACTTGTCCAAAATAAAAGAGGCAACATTATAACTATAAAAAAAAGAGAGTTTGAAACTGTCAAATATTTGCTCTGGGCAATGAATAGACTATTGTCAATGAAGAATAAGATAGAAACTGGAATTTTTAGGTTTTTAAACATTTTTCAACAATGTGAAAGATAGGAGAAATATATAAGGAAGACAAAATGAGATAGAGGGCTGAGCCTTGCCCCATGCTAATGTCAACATTAAAAAAAGAGAAGGAAAATTGTTCCAACAGTACTGTGTTTTTCTACTTACTAGATAGTTTGAGAAAAATTGAACAACTCTGGAATGGTATCCAGCCTTTTTCATAATGAGAGAAAGAAGTCAGTGGTTTAGAGATGGAAAAAACTAGGCAATGTCAAATACTAGAGTATTTATCATGTTGTTTTTAGTCCACCCTGAATAGATGAAGTAAGTAAGAGCAACACTAGCGTCTAAAGTAGATCTTTGCTTGAGACCTCCCAATTGGTATGGGTAAATGAAATTGTTCAAGATCAGAGAGAATTGGAAGCATTCACCAATAACCTTCTTGATGAGTTTTCCTAGCACATTAAGAAGGATAATAGATTGGAATAACTTGGGGAAATCATAGCTCTCCTTGTTTGGTTTAGGAATAATGATTGTTATTGAAGATTTGAAGTGCAATGGCCACAAAACTAGCTCAAAAAACACATTAGCAATACTTATGATATTACCAAGACATGCTTTATTATTGATGATATACTTGAGATGACTCCAAGAGAGCTTGTTGGGTCTAGGAGCAGATAAGTTATTGTATTTAGCAATGGCCTTTCTAAACTCTTTGGTTGACTTGTCTGGAATTTCATCTAGGATATCAACATCAACATGGCAATTCTGGGCTAAATTGAAGGTAGAGTGGAGAGCATTCCATAGATCGTTAATTTCTAGGCAAGGATGATTATTGTACTTGATAGCTTCAACCACTGGGAGATTTCTTTTCTTGATCCAGTTCATGAGCTTCCAGGGACCTCTTGCCTTGTTTGATATCTCTTGGATCTTTTGATCAAAGAATACATGTTTGGTACTTTTCACCATTTTCTTAAATTATTTTCAATCTACCAAGCTTCTAGTTGACTTGTATTTCTCCAGATCCCTGTTACAATTTGTATCCCACCAGCTTTTTGAGTGTTTAGAGACAATGACAATTTTTGAATTCTTTTCCCAAACCCTATTGATGGCTAAAGCAAATGAATTGATGGCAATTTCAAGTGACTCAATGTCTTTGTTAATGAAAAAGAAAATAAGCAAAATATCTCTATGATTGAGAATATCTTTGCAAAGGGAGAATTGAAAGGAAAAGAGTCTGATGTTTACATAAGTAATAACTCTTGGATAGTCATGGATATTTGATGATGAATTCATGAATATGAACCAATTGGGGTGGTTTGGTATACCAACTAGTTCTTTTCCATCTCTACTCTTTGAGCTCAGAATAGCACAAATTGATGACCAGGATGGTTCTTGAATAAAAACTACATCAAATTTGAAGCAGATTTCTAGAATCATGTTGACAATGAGGTTATTTTTCCACATATTTTGCAAGAATATCTTAATGTTCTTGATAATCATTGCTTACTGCCATTCATGACTGAACAAATTGACTAGGCTCTAGAATCACAAAGTCCCTGATATTTCTTTGCATGCCACTCTTTGTTGAAAAAGTGGCACTAGAACAGACATAAGTTGAAATCTGCTTAGTGGTCACCCTTGCAGTTGATACATTTGAAAGAATGTGGGCACAGTTCACCCAGTTTAGTTTTGAGGTAAGGAGGGTTAATTTTGAAGTTGGCCTTGCAACACCAGGCAAAGTAGTGATAATGTTCAATCTTGTGAGGCCCATTGCACTTAAGACACTAAGCATCTTGTAAGTGACATGTGAAGGTAGTGTGCCTCCACTTCTAGCAGTTCTTGTACTGCAGAATACCAGGGTTCATGTTAGTGCCACGGATAGTAGCAACATAACTACTGACATTGAAGTATCTGCTGATAAGTGTCTTAGCAGTTGTACCACTTTGAGAGTCCCATATATCTATCCAGAAAATCACCATGTCAGACTTAGGGGAAACCTTAACAATACAAATTTTGAATACAATATTGACATTGTTGAAGATGTGTATTGATTTGATGATTATTTCCATCACTTCAGAGTTGATAGACATATCAGTACCTTTCTTGATGTATGGGATACCAAGAATTTTCAAGTACAACTTTGACTGAGAGAGTTGTGCATCTTGAATGTTATTTATATCAACATTATTACAACTCTTGACATATTTGCTAATAATACTAATGTTTGACAGAGATATGACTCTGTTAGAAGTAACAATAAGACCTCAATGATCAACTCAAATGAAGTCAACAGAGAGGCCCAATTTAGTGTTCTTAAGAGAGCAGTTGAGGTTGACAATATGTTCACCTGAATCTATCATGATCTTGTTGGTATTACTGCTACTCATTGGTACAATAATTTGTTTTTGAGATAGGCCTTTGGTCATTATGTTAATTCTGGGCTTGAGTTCATCTAATATATTGAAGATCAACTTGTTGATTTGTTTGATCTTCTTGTGAGAGTGTTCTGGGAAATTTTCCTTGATTTTAAGGGTAGTGTTAATGTTTTTTGATGAGATTCAAGCATAAGACAGTTTTAAAGTTTTTACTACCTTTCCTATTTTGCTGGGTACATTCTTTCTGTAAAATTTTGATTTTGCCAAGACTTCTTTTGATGGCCTTGGGAGGAAGTTGGAGTGAGGGTAATTTTAAGAAATTTACTGGTTAAGAGAGCAGAGAATTGAAAGTCTTTTTACTCTTGTTGGGAGTAGGAACTTTGATGGTGAACTTGTTCTTTATGAGTTCATGGAATGTCCTGTTATCATCCATTTTAAGTTGATCCTATCCTTCCTTGAATACAGAGGATACAAAGTCAAAGGTGGCTTGGCCAAAACCTTTAAGAAAAGAGATGTTGTCCTCCCTATTGTTTTTAGCTCTCTATTACTGATAAAGTTGGAAATACACAAGAGAGAAATTTTGATGTTGTTAACATTAATCTCTTGTGAAGCAATTTAACTAAACATGGAGATTAGGTTTGTGTGGCCATCCTATGAATTAGGATTATCTGGCTGGAGTTCTTTATATGAAAGAAATAAAATACCACTATTAATAGCAGGTGCTTGAGATTATATGTTGTGTACATGGCCCATATGAGGCAGGGCCACATAGTCTGAGGGGTTAGCCTAATCTTGGATGTTAGACTCTTCTTCTGAAGGTGTCACATATAATAGTCTGAAAACTTCATTCTCAGTTTGGTTATGTCAAGATCATTGATGGTGGACTTCATTTTTTATTTTTCTCTTTTCTTTTTAGTTTATTTTTCTTTCTTTTTCATTTTCATTTTCTATTTTTAGAAACAGCTTGGGTTAGAAATTATCTGTCACGCTGTCACATCGGTCACAAGATGATGGCATAGTCACAAGACTGATCACGGAACTTGGGAGAATGGAGTAGAAGGTTCTGGAATAAAGTGATGTCATACAACATAGACAACACATGTTGGCCTCATGTCATACACATGGTCATTAGGGTAGGGTGCACAGCAATAAGCATAGACCATGAGTAGTAGTATATAAGGTGGACTACTTTGTACTAGGAACTCTATTGAGTTCTCTTGTGTTACCCAATACAAGAGTTGTTCTATTGTCTGACTCTAAGGACTTTAGTTCATAACAGGTTAGTCTAGTCAGGGTCATGTTGTGGCAACCACTAGACCAGTGTCCAATAGCAGCACTAACAAGTAAATCTCAAAGGCGGATATCTAGTGAGGAATACAAGTTGTGTAATTCACAAGAGAACTCAACAGAGAACCGCAACAGTATTCTACCAACTATTTATATGAAGTCCTTATGGTCCATGCTATGACTACATATCTGCTGTACATCCTATCCTAATGTCCATGCCCTGTCCTCATATCCATTACTAATCTATCTCATATTCTATTACTTATTCACTATATGTCTACCTCAAGGCCAGCATGCTATACACATGTGCCCTGACATCATACTCTAAACCCTACTCTTTATCTCCATCATCCATACATACAGAAAATATCTTTTCTAAAAGAAAATCTCATATAAGAGAGATATATGTTAATATGTAAAATAACTCAGGAGTGATTGTCATTGTCATTTGGTAATCTAAGGAAAGTAATCCAGTTGGGATAATTTGGAGTGCCTACAACTCTGTCTCCATCTTTGTTGGAGAAACTCAGAATAAAACAAATAAATAGCTAAGGAAGTTTCTAAATGAAAAGAATATTGAAATCTTTGTGAGTTTTGAGGATGTAGTCTATAAGAGATTTATTCTTTCAAACATTCCATGAATAAAATTGTATATCTTTTAAAATTATGCTTGGTTTCCACTCACACTTGAACAAATCAACTTGTTTTTGGTTTTCTAGAATTCATGGTATTTTTTGAATACTACTCTTTATTGAAGCAATGTCTCTAGAAGGGACATAAGTTTGAGTCAGTTTGGTGATCTCCTTTATAGTTCAGATATTTGAAAATATAAAAGCATAGTTTGTCTTGTTTGGTTTTGAAATGCAGGGAGTTAGTCTTGAAGTTTACTTTGTAGCACCAAGCAAAATAATAGTGGTGTTTGGTTTTGTATAAACTATTATATTTGACATGTCAAAAGCCTTGAGCTCAGTAAGTAAAAGTAACATATCCCCAATTTCAGCAGTTCTTGTACTAGAGAACACCAGAGTTCATGTTTGCTTTCCATATAGTTACAATGAAATTCCTTGCATTGAAACACTTGTTGATTAAACATTTAGCCTTACTTCTACTTTGAATGTTCCATATTTTCACCCATATAATTGTCATGTCTAATTTGGGCAATGGTTTGATAACTTAAGGTTTAGAAGCAAAGAACATATCATTGAATATATCAGTATTTTTAATAATAGTCCTGACAATACTAGAGTTGATCAGTGTGTTAGTATTTTCCATCAAATAAGAAATACCTATTATTTTCAAATAAGATTTGGATTGAGGAAGTTAAAAGATTAAGATATCATCAGATTTTATATTGTTTGTATTTTTGATATACTTTTTTATAATACTTAAATCAGATGGCAAAACAACCTTGTTAGTGGTTATAATAAGTCTATGCTAATCAGATCAAACAAAGTCAGCCATAATATCAGATTTAATATTCTTGAGGGCTCTGTTCAAGTTAGCAATATATGAGCTAGATAATGTTATGAATTTCAAACTATTATCATTGCTTATGGAAACAATAATCTGTCTTCTAGAGAGACCTTTAGTTGTCATATTGATTCTAGGTTTTATCTTTCCAAAGTCATTGATCATGTTGTATATTTTTTTACCAACAAATTAGGAAAATTTTCTTTTGACTTTTGAACCTGAGTATACAATCATCTATCCTTAGAGTTGGTATTTTATTTCAATTTTTTATCTTTTGACTAGAAAAATTTAGATTTTTCAAAAGTTTCTTTGGAAGATCTGGACAGGATAGAAGGAGGAATTCTTACTATTTCTGCTTGTTTTTTCTTGTTGTTCAAATCAATTCTTTTGTTAGATTTATTATTTGTGATCTTCAGAGTGAATTTGGAAGCAATCTTCTACCTAAATGTTCTGTTAATATCATTAGCTTTCAGTAAGTCCCACTCTGCTTCATAAATGGAGGAAATAAATAACCAGGCTGTCAGGAGTACAGTATAAAGTACATATATAGTATCAGCCAGATATCAAAGCTAAGCTTGACATTGTGCACTTTTAGCATAACTGGTTCAGTGGCTGGTCTGTTCCTAACACAGGCCATCTGACCAAAACCTTTGAGCACTGGAATGTTGCATTCTATATTGCCTTTTAATTTCCTGTTACAAATGAAGTTTGCCATTCACAAAAGAGAAGTTGAAAAATTCTTGGAGTTAATTTCTAAAAATTCATTAGTTCCAAAGATAGAGAGGGTAAGCTTCCCCATCCCAAGAATTTGGTTCCACTAGTTGATAGTCCTTATATGGAATAGAAGACATTTCGAGACCTTGTGCTGTGCACATGTTCATGTTGTTACTAGCCATGCCTCCACCCTGTAGATTAGGCATGTTGTTCAGGATTGTAACCTCATTGTTTGAGTGTTGCTTCCCATCCTTGGGAGTATGGTCTATAGCCTCATTAGCCAATTTGTTTTCCCCTACCTTGAGGGTTGTGTATGACAAGGTGAATTCTTCCTTCTCATTGAGTTTTACTTGTTCGTCCCAAGATAGTTTGTTACTTTGGTCTTCCATCCTTTTGTGATAAGGGATAGAAGAAAGATTTGAATGTGTTGACAACTCTCTAGAGCTGTTAGCACTAGAAGAAGTGGACCTGCCTCTAGGTGTGTCCATGTCCATGTCCATGCTTAACTTGTTTTGGACCATTGGGCTAGAAAAGTTGTAAATGTCAAAGGGAAATGGTATATTCACTAAATCTCTTTTGGGCACTACCATACAAGATGGTGGTAAGAGAGAAAGAAGTGATGACCACGGACTGCCTTTGCACCCCATGTAATAAATTGTTGATTTAAAAAAAAAGAAGTGATGTGATGCACATCAAGAAGCACTGTGGCATTGGATGATCTAACCACACCTGGGGATGCAAGTTGTTTTTGATAAATTGGAGCTGGTCTTCTTCTAACCAGCCATTTCCATCTGTCAACTGGACACATATGACGTCCATTCATGCACCACTACCAGCCAATGCCCCATTAATGTAAGCTACATTGAAAACATATAAGTGAATTGCTGAAGTGACCTATCATCAAGCATGGGACCGTCGGTGAGTCTCGTATGAGAAGGCTCCACGTTCATCCATATTCACTCGGATTCTTAGATTATCGGCATTGTCCTCAACTGGTTCTTCTATGGCATCCTGGTAATGCAATATTGTACGATCCACTTTGAATGGACATCGTGCCGCCTCTTTTCTCATTTCTCCTCAAGTCATCTATCTCAATCACTCCAAGCGAGATCAGAAGTGGCTAAAAGC
>Ga0157357_1001176_pt1 | contig 10982 bp, 4 predicted proteins | sample AttcapACBM1_FD_111485 | JGI IMG/M metagenome (GOLD analysis project Ga0157357, IMG submission 111485) | Fungus gardens microbial communities from leaf cutter ant in Botucatu, State of Sao Paulo, Brazil - Atta capiguara ACBM1 | ecosystem: Host-associated > Fungi > Mycelium > Unclassified ... | reverse complement strand
TGCTAGACTTTTCTAGGCTGCTAGAGCTTTTTGAAACTTGCTTGAAAGTGATAGCAGGCACCAATGACACTCACCTGATAAAATAGCAATTAAACTACTTTTAAGTGGGAAAGTTTGAATAGGAGTTCTTTTTCTTACTTCTCCTTACTTGTGGCTTATGTATTGGTCTAAACATACAGAGAATGAATATAAAAAATGGAGACCCAAATCATAAGGAAGATTTATGAGATTTCACAAACACATGGTCCTTTCTCTATTTGCAACCCAATATTAACCCAATAATCATTCTCTGTTTGCAAGTACCAATTCCATTTCTCTTTAGTCATTTCTATCGGTTATATTTACTTGCAATCCATTCTAGACTCTATAAACTTCTAATCTAATGTGTTTCTACCTTATCCTACTAATATTTGTAGCTATACTAATTGTGTTCATGAGTGTCTATACTTTGTAATTAGTCTTTTGTAAGTATAATAGTATTTCTTATTTCTAAAGATCTCATCTTCTCAAGATTAAGTTTGATTAATAGCTACCACACCATCTCTTAAGTGAGTATCTGCTTAAAAGAGCATAAAGTCTTCTTACTAATACCTTAAAAACTCTATAAGAGTATGTTCTTTCACAAAAAAGTATTGTTCAGCATAACAACAAGCAACTAATTGTATTAGCAGTTGACATCTTATAGAGAGAAGTAAGATACTATATCTACCAAAGGGATGAGGACAAGCCCAAAAAGATATATTATGTGAAATTTAATTCACTATTAATAAATTCTAAGTAGCTGTTAGGTAATGAATATGCCTAGAAAAAGAAACCATTCATGGGAAAATTTGCTGAAGATGTCAGAAGAGTGTGGGAACATTATACAATGCATGTGAATGCAATTTCAGGGTAATCTTGGCTTCAACAAATAAGCTATGTCTTTATATGTTATGATAGTTATATTTCAGAAGGAAGTTATGACAAGAAGCAAATAATTTTGGAAGTCAAACTTCTGAGCATGGGCACTCTGAACAGTGTACTATACTAGGTGATTTTCAAGCTAAGGAATTCCAGAGTATTTATGCATCTTAAATACTAGTACTAAGTTTATTCAAGAATCAAAAGAGATAGATAACTACTCTTGGTACACCAAAGTTCTCTGAAATCAAATCTAAAGCTCCATAGAGATCATGGAGCCATGTGATCAGTAATAGAGTGATCTAACATGGAATAGAACTAGGTTGATCTGTACTAAAAGTAGTATATGAACTAAAAGAAGGATATCCACTTATACAGATGTTTTGGACAGAGTAGAGCTTAGGTAATTGTTATCTGTGATGGAGTTGGATGTATCAGATATGCTTAGATGGTATGTAATAGTAGTAGAGATATTCTCAACTAAAGTAAGAGCTTTGTAGTTTGAAACATACTTTCAAACAGAAAATATTCTATTACAGAGGTGTAGAAACTTTGTAGTGGAAACTGATATGAAGTATTTAGCAGGTATGCTAAACAATCCAGGAAAGATATCTAATGCAACTGTTAATTGATGGGTAAATTATATCAAGATGAATTTCTTTTTCAAGATAGTCTATTAAAAAAAAGACCTTTGGACTAGATAGACTCTTGAGAAGAAAATGGTATCCTGGGGACTCTCCTTGTTATAATACACTTGGACACTAACATTTTTCTTTTTCTTTTATCTATTTTTCTTAATTTAATATTTCTTTTCTTTTAATTTTCTTTTTCTTTTTATTGATGATGAAGAGGCATGTGACTGTGATCACATGACATGTCACATGATGTGAGGTCATAAGCCTAAACTAGGATAGAAGAGACTAGAAGAATGACATCAGGATATATATATACAGCATAGTATTCTTATAGAAGACATGAGGATGAGGTATAGATAATATATGGACTTTATGGCAAGGTTAAATTAGTGTTAGCATGGACCATCTGTAACTTATATAAATAGGGTAGCAATTCAGCAGAAACTCCTTATCAAGTTCTTTTGTAATTTCCACAACAATATCTATTCTTGAGATTTATTATTTGTACCTCTATTAGTTTTGTGACTAGTGGTTGCCACAACACTCCTCTAGATAGGTTTAAGAATGGTTCTGATAATGAGAAAGATAATATACTGATTCTTCTAGGAAAAGATTAGGAGAAGATGTCCTAGAAAAACTCTATGAGGATATTGACTTACAAGAAGGTTTTTTCTATGAAGAGCTTGGAAAATATTCAGTCTATCAACTGGAAAAACAAATAGCAGAAATACAAGAAAAAAATAGCTATTACCAACTAGAAAGAAGAAGTTCTTCTCTAGTAGTGTTAACTAGAGAAGTAATAAACACAGAAGAACTGTTGGCTCAAAAAAGTCTGTTAGAATATGATGATGGGTGCAGAAGTGACCACATATACAGGCTAGAACAATAGCTGGTAAAAGTCAAAAAATACCTAGTAACTAGGAGTAAGAATCTCTTGAGGACAATGACAGAAGGATAGGCATAGCTTACAAAACATGCTTCTTACTACTAGCTGGATCCAGGAGATAGGAAGGCTCTATAATAGGGTTATCAGAAGTGTAAATCTGCAAACAGTAGTATTTGTTGAAAAAAAGTTAAGACTATTAAAGATTTGCCATAACAAAGTAGAACATAGAGGGACATTTACAACCAGAAAATTATTGTTATAGTACTTCTAGTGGCCAGAATTAGAATAAGATGCAGTGTGGTATATAAAGACATATTATCTGTATCAAGTAGGACAGAAAATAGCTTGGAAAATACTGCTAGTTATAATACACATCCTATTGTTTTTTTAAGTTCTGCATACAGATACAGTGTACATTAGCCCAGCATCAAATAGTTGCAAATATGTAGCTCATAGTTTATAGATATATATAATATTAGATATAGTACTATATCTTTATGCTTTACTAATTGATCATCTTCTTTATTCTTTCTCAAGTCTTTGCCTAAGTTGCAATCTAAGCTAAGCTTAGGATTGTAACAAAAGTAACTTTGACCCAATCATGAGTAGAATGTGAGGAAACATTCAATTTATAGAGAGAGAAAGAATAGAGACAGATATGGAAGAATGGGGACTTCTGAATGAAAAAAAGATATTATAAGTAGACGTCAGACTCATACATAGAAGAGGACATCATAAAAATAAGAAAAGACTAATAAAAAGGCTGTTTCATAAGTAGAAGTCTTAAATTTAAGGTAGAGCAGTAGAAGTGAACTTAAAATCACACAAAAAAAGTTTTATATTGGAAGAGACTAAGTTATATCATAAATGGATGAAGATTGGACTTCATATTCATATTCACTACTCATATCAGAGATGGACTTAGTCTCATACAGAGATAAAACAGAGCTTTTTACAAAATAGTCTACCTTATATACTTGTACAGATGGTCCATGCTAGCTACTGTACACCCTATCCTAAATGACTATGTGTAAAGTATGAGGCCAACATGTGGTGTCCCTGTTGTATGATGTCACTTTGTTTCAGAACCTTCTACTCTTTTCTCTTAAGTCCTATGATCAATGTTGTGACTATACCATCAGATGTGACTTATGTAGCAGTATGGCTGATCACTTCTATCCCTAAACCCAGATTTCTAAAAATAGAAAAATGTAAAATAATTGAAAGAAAATGAAAATGAAAAAAGAGAATAAAATAAAATAAAATGAAGTCCATCATTTTGTACTCTTACAGTTAACCTAAAAGGAGAGATTTTGAGAATAATATTTCTTAGCAACCAGAAGCTCTTTGGCAAACTTTGCTACTAGAGTATAATAGTAGGATATAAGAGCTTTAAAAGAAGAATGCACAACCTTTATATAGTTCTATACAGCAACAAGAGAGCATAAGTATTAGACATAGTTTACATCTCATTATCTGAGATCTGGTAGGGTATCTTGAAAGTCTAGATAAGTAAGTTATATATTATCCAAGAATATAAAAAATAGGTCAGAACAATCTTTGGCTTTAGCTTGTATGCTATGCTTTTACTTGTCAGAGTTGAAGACAGTAGACTCTAATTATTTTTCCTTTTCTTCTTATTTCTATTTTCTTTTTCTTCATTTTCTATTTTTGGGAACTTAGGGCTAGGGTGACATTACACTGTCACAAACCGTCACATATTACATGACATGGTCACAGTCACAGTCACATAACATTAGAAGAATATAGAAGGTTCTGAAAGGATAATGTTATATAGTATATATAATATATTTGACCTTAAGGTGAACACATGGCTGTTTAGGGTAGGCTAGAAGTAGAGTAGCACAGACCATGGGGTTTCAGTATATAAGGTAGACAATCCTGTACAGAGTTCTCTATCAAGTTCTCTTATGTAAATCCTATACAAGGTTCCTTTTCTTGACCTATTCTAAAGTCTTGAGATCGTAACATTACTAACTATACTGGTTATATATTTTGGAATAAAACTTGAGAACTTAGCAGGTGGAAAGCCACTGGAGGATAGTAAGTTATGTTGTTGCCAACACCAGAAGTGTCAAGAACGAAAGAAGTGGACTTAATATTTTCTTATTTTCTTCTCTCATTTTTATTTTATTTTCAATTTATTTTCCTTTATTTAGAACTAGGGTTAGGGTTAGAGTGACAAGATCACACTGTCACACAGCAGGTCACATGAGATGACACAGTCACAAGTCACATGACATATAGAAGGATGTAGAAGATTCTGAAAGGATGATGTCATACAACATGTGATATATATGGTCATTTAGGATAGGCTAAAAAAGCTCACACAGACCATTAGGTATTTGTATATAAGGTAGACAATCCTGTACAGAGTTCTCTATTGAGTTCTCTTATGTTAACCCAATACAAGGTTCACTCTTTTGATCAACTCTAAGGTCTTAAGTTTGTAACAAGAAGTAGGTACTAGTTTTAGTTAATTTTCAGAATAAGCTAATATAGTGTAAACTACTGGATTATATACTAGTTAGTATATCTATGGTAGTTATCTGGAATATAACTACTAAGTGAGTTACTCTGATTTCTAGTAATCTTTGGATGTTAGAGGATAGAGGTTCATAGATTTAACAAAGGCTAGCAAAAACATTCAAGATAGAATAGAAGTGTATAATCTATACTGGAAGAGGTTGGATAGTGCAGATAAGGAAGTAAGGGTTATCTGTAGGTTGGAACAGATGTGGATGGAATACAGAACATGATAACAAGCAAGATAAGATATCTAAGAAAGAATAGAAAAGATTAGTAAAAAAAAGTAAAAGTTGAAAGAAGGGAAACCACTCACAAGTATGACTGGAAAAGAAAGGTATACAAAGCTATTTAGCCCAGAACTACTAGACAGCAGCAGGCTTCTGATGGGAGCAGTGAAAGATATGAGAAGCAGTATACTTTTCATAGCTTTAAGAGCTATCTACTAATTAGAAATAAATGGCTCAAGCTACTTTTATAACAGTCTTGGGAAGAAAAGGCCTTGGAGTACAATATTTAGAGTTAGAATCAATATTGTAGAGGCTCATCAGCTCTTAGTAAGACTCTAAAAAAAGAAATCAGAAATAATAACAAAAGAAAGAGAAACTGGCAAATATATCATGTCTTTGCAGTTAGAAAGTATAAAAAGACTAGGAACAAAAGCTAAGAGAGTGTCTCCAGCAAAGATCTTATAAAGAGAAACCAGATTGCATGCTAAAAGAGGCCAAGACAGTAAAAAAGTTAATAGAAAGTTGCTTAAGCTTACTGAAAGAAACAAAAGCTGAGAACTTAGACTTAGCCTTCTTACAGTAAAGGCAGCTACTAAATTTTGGAGGACTATCAGCAGAGGGAGGAGATAAAGCTAGCAAAAACATTAGAGTAAAACTATGTAGTTACCATCTCAAGCATTTAGAAGTTAGAAAAGAAATTTGAGAAAATGCTGAAGTCTGATTTGGAACAGAATCAGAAACAAAGTCTAGCAAGAAAAAATTAAAGATTGGGAAAGCTCAAAAGGAAATTTGTCAGATAGCTAACAAATAAATAGAAGTAAAAGAGTTAAATGCCTCTATAGAGATGTCTAGATCAGCCAGAGTTACTATAAGAAGGTCAGATTAACTTGACTCAGTAATACTATTAAGTTTAAGATCAGAAAAAGAAACCAGCAGAAGAGAAGGCAGCTTAGTAGTAAAAGCCTTAGCCAGAGATTAAGAAGAGAGCTTATTAGTAATATATTAGATACAGATTATATTTCATTATTCAAGATCTAATGAGATTTCTTAGGAGTTCAAATAAGTTATTATGTGTTATCTAAGAATATCAAAGATAGAGTCAAAATAACTTTTGGCTTTAGCTTATATGCTATACCTCTATGAGTCACACTGGTCATATATTTTGGAAGAGTACTTGGAGAACTTAGAGAATTGAAGCCATTAGAATATAGCAAAATATATCATTGTTATACTAGAAATTAGTATTATTTTTGGCTAATTTTCAGGATAAGACTATTATAGTGTAAACTACTAGTTTATATTTTAAGTATTTTACCTAGGATAGTTATCTAGTATGAAGACTACTAAGTAAGTTATTAGTGATCTTTGCATGTCAGAAAATAAAGGTTTATAAAGTTGGTAAGAGTTCAGCAAGAATATCTAAGGTGGAATAGAGATGATTAATCTATACTAGAAGAGATTGGAGAGTGTGGATGAGAGAGGAGATATTATCCATATATTGGAATGGATATAGTTGGAATAGGATATAACAAAAGAGAATATTATATTAACTCATTTATCCAATACTGTAGAGTAGCTAGATGGTGAGTGAGATATAAATACTTGGCTAGTTGTATGAAAGAAGAAAGAAAGAAAAAGAGCCTAAGAAGATATTAGAGAAAGAGATTATTATTACAAACTCAAGTCCTTAGAGTTGGACAAGCGAATAAACCTTATATTGGATTGACACAAGAGAACTCAATAGAGAACTCTGTATAGGATAGTCTATCTTATATACTGAAGCCTCATAGTTTGTGCTAACTACTTCTAGCCTACCCTAAACAGCCATGTGTTTGTCTTGAGGTCAACATGTATTGTACATATTATATAATGTCATCCTTTTAGAATCTTCTACATCTTTCTATGTGACTTGTGACTTGTGACCATGTCATCTGATGTGACTGATGTGTGACCATGTGATATGGTCACCCTAATCATAGTTCTAAGAATAGAAAGAAAGATAATTTGAAAAGAAAAAGAAAAAGAAAATAGAAAGGAAATGAAAATAATTTAGAGTCCACTGCCTTCAGTCTTGACAATTATCTATGAGACTAGTACTATTACAACTGAAGCTCAAGTATGAGAGCAAAAGATAAACATTGTATTAGGATTAACATAACTTAATAGAGTTTCTAGTACAATATATCTATCTTATATATATTAGACTAATAGTTTATACTACACAATTTTTAGCCTACTCTAAAAACTATATATTATATGCTATTAATATATAGTATAACATTATTCTTTGAGTATCTTCTATATTCTTCTATGTATCATGTGATTGTGTGACAGTGACATGTAACATCTTTTGTCTTGGTGTATGACAGTTATAACAATCATACTAACTTCTAACTCTAAGTTCAAAATAAAAAAATAAATAGAAAATAAATAAAAATAAATAGAGTCTATCATCTTTAATTTGACAAGTACTCTATATGTATATTGATAAAATAGTTGTGCTGGATAACTGAACTATATCTTGTTTGAAAAAATATAGTCAATATGATAGCTTTTAAGTTACTTTTCAAGTCTAATGGTATTTTTCTACTACAACTCTTCAACTTACTTTGGGTTACTTAAAGCATGTCTACCAAGTTTCTAGTATGTTAGAATCAAAGACAGTAAACTTTAATTGTTTTCAATTTATTTTTATTTCTATTTTCTATTCAATTTATTTTTTATTTTAAAACCTAGAGTTAGAATTTAAGATGATGCAGTGACACATCAGTCACAAAGTCATGGTCACAATCACATGATCATATGTCACATAAAATATTGTAGAGAAATCTGGAAATAAATAATATTACTATAGTATATTTAATATATATTGATCTTAAGGTTAACATATAGTCATTTAGGGTAGATATCACAAATGTGTTATGAACTTAAGATATTAGAGTTGGTCAAAAGAAAGAACCTTGTATAGGGTTTACACAAGAGAACTCAATAGAGAGCTCTGTACAAGATTGTCTACCTTATATACCAAAACCTCATGGTCTGTACTAACTACTTTTAGCCTACCCTAAACAGTTTGCCTTAAGGTTAACATGTGTTTTATACATATTATAACATCACCCTTTCTGAACCTTCTATGTCTTTTTGTGAGTTGTGTGACTTGCTATTGTCACTGTGACCATGTCATGTGATGTGACTGTCACTCTAACCCTCTCCTAAGTTCTAAGAATAGAAAAAAGGAAACATAAATCAAAAGAAAAATGAAAATGGAAAAGAGAAGAAGAATAAATAAAGTCTACTGCTTTCAACTTTAACAAAATGAGCTACTCACTGGTTGTGATACTTGAACTTAGTGGTGTTTCAGAAGTTCAGTATAAGGAGATAATAATAATAGGTGATGAGTAGTATCAACAGGAATAATTGATATAAATTGATGTTGTTAAGTCTGAGGTCTAGTTCTCAAACACAGAGGTATATGTATAAAAGAGTAATGGTCTGTGTACAAGCTGTTGCCATCACATGATCAAAACTCATACCTGATGGGAGCTGTCATCTGTCATAGCAGCTGTCAGACTAATTTTAAAAGATAACTAATTATATTACTACATTGATATGCTTGTATCTTTATCAATACTTATCACTTTGAGATGCATCATATATTGTTGGAAATGGATTGATGAGCACTTTCCAATGCAAATTTAATTGTGCGAATCTGTCTAGCCATTCATGAGATATTAGCAGAAGAAGCTTTTATAGCTACTGATGGCCTGATATCTCAGTCGTTTATTGTCACTTTTGTATATCCAGTATATGTGCAGATAGCCCTCATTTGAGGCTTTACAGAGCAGCTTAATTTGTGAAAATCAGTCTACTGGTTGTGGAGATACAAGCTGAATGAAGTTTGTGACAACATAAAAGAAAATAAAATAAAATATTTAGAGTCTATCATCTTCAACTCTGACATCACCCTCTCTTCAAGGTTTCTCCTCTGGAGAAACTGACTTCCATTTTTGCTAGTTCCTTTCCAACTTCCTCAGATATTCCTCCTCAAACTTTCTATTGTCCTATCTATACAACATTTTTATCATGTATTTTTCTGGTAACTCCCTTCTCCTAAAGTCTTTTTCCTCTATCATATCCAACTTCTCTTACCTTCTTACTTTAGTACTCATCCTTCTCTTGAATATCTCTACAACTTCCTTTGCATTCCCTAAATCCTTCTCTTTCTCCTATATGTCATGCTCCACCATAAACCTCTTTCATTGCACCAAGTACTTTACTACTCCTCTTATTTTTTGTTTATTTAAAAATTTTTCTACCTCCCATTCCTCTACTCCTTCTACTTCTACTGGTTTTGTTTCTTCTGCTTTCTGTCTCTCTACTTGTTCTCTATATTGTACTGCTTGACTCATGTTCACTACCAGATGAATTCTCATTGAAGTTGGTGGTCGTAATCTGACTACATTAGTAGATACTACTTCCTCAATGATATATGGACCAATATATTGGTCCACTAATTTCTTTGCTGGTCTTTCATACTCAGCATCACTTTATCCCCTATTCTCCATTCCTCTTCCTCCTTCCTTCCCCTATCTGCCTGCTACTTCATTTCTTCTTGGGCCTTTCTTAATGCTGCTCCTGCCTTCTCTTGTATCTTTTTCATCCTTTCTGCAAATTCCATTACCTTCTCCACCTTTCCCTTTTTCCTGATATCTATTCCCATTCTCAATTCTCTTCTATAATTTGCCATAAACAAAGATACTTTTGTTGCCAAATGTACTTTGTTGTTGACTGCAAATTCTGCCAACACTAGTCATTCTGGCCAATTCTTCTGTCTATAATCTACAGAAAACCTAAGGTATTGTTCTAATTCTTGGTTCATTCATTCAGTCTGTCCATCTGTCTGTAGATAGAAAGATGTTGATAATTTGATTTCAATCCCCAACATTTTATTCAGCTCCTTGGTTATTTCTGCTACAAACTGTAGTCCTCTATCCAATACCACACTCTTTGGTAACCTATGCAGCTTCCACACATTATCCCTAAACAACCTTGCTAATCCCTCTGCTGATGTTTCTTTTGTTGTTGCCACAAAGTATGTTATTTTGGACAATCTATCATAAACCACTAGAATTGCATCCTTCCCAGCCACCAATGGTAACTTCATAATAAAGTCTACCATTAGATGTGTCCATGGTTTCACTGGTACCTTGCTCAACTTTAACTTCCCTGCTGGTACTTCCATCCTATTCTTTATCCTCTGACACATATCACATCCCTCTACATACTTTCTGATATCCTTCATTACTCCCAGCTACCAGTAGTTCCTTGTCACTAATTCTGTCATCTTCCACCTTCCTCTATGTTCCACTACTGGTATATCATAATGTAGCCAGATTATCTCTGTTCTCAGCTTTACATCTTTTGGTATATATATCTTTCCCTCTTTTGGCACTAAGTCCCCCTCAATCTGCCACTCCTTCTCCTGTAATACTTTTACTCCCACTTTCTTCATCTCCTCTACTACCCTGACTACTTCTTTGTCTTTACTCTTAGCTTTTTTTATTTTTTCTACTATATCTACTTGTCAGGTGTATTTCACACCAGGGGTAAGAGTCTGTAATATGAACTTGGAGATGTGTGGACTTGTTGAATGACCTTGGCTGTCAAGATCGTTGACGGTGGACTTTATTTTATTTTTTCTTTTCCATTTTTATTTTACTTTTCTTTTCTTTCTCTTTTAATTTTCTATTTTTAGAACAACTCAGGTTAGGGTTTATCAGTCAC
>Ga0157357_1001174_pt1 | contig 10990 bp, 6 predicted proteins | sample AttcapACBM1_FD_111485 | JGI IMG/M metagenome (GOLD analysis project Ga0157357, IMG submission 111485) | Fungus gardens microbial communities from leaf cutter ant in Botucatu, State of Sao Paulo, Brazil - Atta capiguara ACBM1 | ecosystem: Host-associated > Fungi > Mycelium > Unclassified ... | reverse complement strand
TGGAAGACCAAGTTGAATGGAAGTATCTTCGCTGTGGAAGATGGAATACCCAGATAGTTGCAGTACTGCCATGAGACATGTTGTGAGAAAGGTGGGCTTGTATGTTTTGGAGGTGACTCCACCGTGGGAATGTAGTTTCTGGACAAGTGGACTTGCATATGACAAGAATATATGTTTTCTTTATATCTATTTAGCTTTAGAAAAGTTTGACTATGATTGTTATAAGTATAGTATGAAGTGTATATATATTGTCAGTGTTAGATATAGTTCACATTAGAAGGTAAAAGTCTATAGAGTCAACTTAGAAATGTACTGAATATGAAAACCCTATATGAAGTGTACAGTAATACAAGCTTCTAAAAACAACCTTAGCTTCAGCTTATATATTGTGCTGTTTGTCTGCTATATAGTTGCAACTTCATAAAATGAAAAGAAGTCTGAAGGGAGTGAGTACTGATAGTAGTGTATCACTAAAGAACATTAGGAATTGAGTTCAACTTGATTATCACAAAACAAACTACTCATTTTTTTGTAATATATATAAGGAGATTAGTCTTACTTGAGAAGTTATAAGTGCTCAGGAATTTTAGATGATATTTAGATAAGTTATCATATGCTTGTGCATTTGACTGATCAATATCTACAACTATAATTAACTAAATAACTATAATACTACTGTAGTAGACTAGACAATAGGGATCAGGATAAGGTAAAGGCAGTTACCAGTCCATCAGGAGCTAGTCTAGGTAATGACCAGTCTAGAAGTGTAACTAAGCCTCTGTAGAGTGGATCTAGACTTGCAGTATTGTTAATATTCCCTGACATTGTAGAAATGAGGCCATTATGAAAGACAGGTTTTTGTTGGGGTTTAGACAAGACATCACTACTGCAGAGGATGGGCTTTTGAATGAGTGGACTTAGCATATGACAGCTAGCCAGATATCAAAGCTAAGCTCAATATTGTAATCTTTTGACATTACTAGTTTAATGACTAGTCTATTCTTGATAATGATCTAAAGAAGATCTTGTGGGCCCTAATCTTTTTCTAAAGTAGTCAGGCTACTAAATGGTCTGAACAGCTCTTTCAAGAAGAGTTGAATACTAGTGTTTTCTCTATTTCTAACCAATCTGACTTCATAGAAAATTTCTACTCTCACTTCTTGCTGATTAGTGCAGAAGCCAATATAATCAACAAGCTATAGTGTTAGGTGCAATTTACACTTAGAAGTAGAAAGTCTACAGATGTTGCATAGAAGAGAAATGAATAAGACAGAAAGACTTGTCCAAAAAGAAGTACATATAATGTAGACAATAACCTTTGACTTATATGTTGTACCAACTTTTCATTATATGGCTGTAACATTGGAGAGTGGAAGCAGATGAGAGAGTAAGCAACAGATGAGAAAGTATGTTACTGTTACAAACTCAAGACCTTAGAGTGAGTTAAGAGAAAGAACCTTGTATTAGGGTTAACACAAGAGAACTCAATGGAGTTCCTAGTACAAAACTGTCTATCTTATGTACACTAGACTACTGGTCCATGCTACACTACCATTAGCCTATCCTAAAGGGCCATGTGTTATCCTTAAGGTCAACATGTGTAAAACATGCTGTATGACGTTATCTTGTTCCAGAACCTTCTATGATATTCCATGTGACAAATGTGTGACATTTTGTGACAGTCATGCTAATCCCTAATCCTAAGAAAAATAAATGGAAAAGAAAATAGAAAAGAAAATGAGAATAAAATAGAGTCCATCATCTTTGATTCTGACAGTTACTAAGTCACAACGTATTTACTGCTCTTGAATACTAATACTGATGTCTAATACTAGAGCATAAGACTTCTCCACTTCAAGTCAAACCATGAACTCTGTCCAGCTCCATAGAGTAACCACAACTATGATCAACTGATCCATGATGGAAAAGTCATAGATGAGGAAAAGGATGAGTGTTACCCATGATGAAAGTTGGGTATACTCGGATCAGTCTATGACATTATTTGACTATATGACTTCTCTTTGAATCCCCACAAATTCATTTTGTGTGCAGTTTTGTACTCCCCGCTTATCCTAAGCTCTGCATTACCACCCATTCAACAGTACAAAAGCTGGTTCTTTCCTACTCTTTTGATTTGAACCAATGCCATTCATAACATTTACTATGTTGACTATATCAACATATTTGGCAGAATAAGCATTTAGACAAAGGATATGACAAATTCCCAGAATAATATTGCGATGGGACAAGCCTCTATAGTCTGTTTCACAACACCTTGCAACACATTTCTCCCTTTCCATCTATTGTCTACCGAGATACTTATCTGTGCTTTTCAAGCGAGTCCGCAACCATACCAGTCGATATAATCATATCCCACATGCCTGAGCTGAACATACCTTTACTTCATGGCTGAGTATAAATTGAAATGGACGGATGATGTTTCGATCAGAGTCTGAATTCAAAATTGAGGACAAGACAGTATGACAAAAACGAAAAACATAGTGAAAATGGATTTTTTTCATGCAGCTATGAGAGAGACCATCGGAAATGGTCGGGTGGCGACACCATTCTACATGATTGAGAGAAGATACATCTAGAACAAGCGACAAAGAGGAAGGTATGATCACAATCTACAAGGGCGAGAGGCCGATGGAAAGAAGAAACGACGAAGATCAGGAAAAAGGACAGATAGTGTGATCGCTGCGATAGTGACACGGGACTGCATGGAGCAGGCTGGCGAGATGTTGCATTGCAATGAAGATGACGTGATGACCACCTTCCTCCGGAAAGCCGAACCTTGAATTGTCGATGTAGATCGTTATAACTGCGTTTGCGACGAAGATATTCATCAGAAGAGCGGAATAGGACAGGAGATGGCGCACAGATCGCCAAGTGGAGCTGAACCTCTACTGGGAAACTAGCGTCCACCAACGATAGATACGAGGGATGCCCGCTATAAGGATATTCGTGAGGTTGAATAACTTATGACCTAGATAAATTGAAACGCGAAGACGATTCGTGGAATTCTGGTTGGACCAATGAACAACCTTCAGGCCTTAGACATGTCTGGGAGAAAATCATCTTGGCACAGTTACTGAGAAGCCGAGTGACCTTTCTTATAAGAGCGAAGGAATTGCCCACGATCCCAGCGGAGGCGCGCAAGCTCCGATGCACGACGTTCAAAGCATCATCGATATCAGTTTGTCCAATATTCAGAAGAGAAGTATCGCCAGCAGCTGAGAGGGCCTTGTCGATATCCAATAAATACCTGACATCACTGGTTTCGCTGTCTTTGCCGTAAATGCCCTTGTTTGCTTCGGGTTCAGGAGAAAACGGAAGAGCCTTATTATTGTTGTACAATCCACCCAAGATTGAGGAAATATCCGAGAAGCCATCTTGTCGTCCGCCACCGTAGGAGGCATCGTCAACAGGGAAAGCAGTATCAGATTTTGCAGATGAACCACCGCAAGAGCTAACCTCAAGTAGCTGAGTGATACTGGAATCGAGCGTCGTCACACCAGTTTGATCGTCGTCTGCCTCACCACCAAGCACAGATCCAAGCGACGAAGGGGCGACTGTATTACATGACGAATGACCTTTGTCATTGTGACCACTCGTCGGTGTTGACAGAAAGGCAGCATTTGTCAAGACAGTAATAGAACCGTTCAGGCCGACCACTGTGTGTTTTGCTTTACGATGGATGCTCTTCTGGCGCGGAGGAGAGGTGAAAGTGAAGGTTGTGGTCGGTGAAAAAATTAGTGTTGCGAATTCGGGTCGGTAGTTTAGCTGTGGTCTGGACTGGGAATTTTGCTCTGCTTGCGGGATGTCTTGCTTGGGATCTAGGTGTTCTTCAAAGTCACGATGAATTTGAGAATCGGTTTCCTTGACGTTCATGTTCTCTACGACAGACAAAATGTCTGGTTCTGAGTTTGGTGTGAGGTTTTGTTCTTGTTCTTTTTTCTTTTCTTCCCTGACACTCTTGATCTTGATTTCGGCTCCATCAGGTGCCTTGAGGTCCGTAAAAGCAATGGAATCTATCTCTCGACTCTCCATAGCATCATAAAAATGGCCTTCTTCATTACTCAACATGCTCCAGCGGAACTTTGGATCCTTCCTAACAACTTCACGGGTCTGAATCTCCATAACAGCACCAGACATGCCGCCCGTAGCATCCAATTCGAAGCCTGCAACAGCTATCGACCCTGACATCAATTCACAGTGTCTGGGAAGGGGGACGAACGCACTTCGAGAACCGTTAAATGCTGTACTTCCACTGACACCGATGGAAATTTGCAAGAGTTCATGCAAAGATGGACTGCAATTGATCAATGAACATCGGTTCTTCGATTCGTTGCTGGCATAAATTTCATCAAAGGAGGGCACATATTCAGACAAGTTAGAACCATAGAATATGTAGTCGGCCATCGATACTGCGCCTCGATTGTAATGCCCACCAATCTCTATGAAGTCGTCCTGTGTAAGCACGGTGCGGATTTTCGGCGCGTCAAAGGTCCTAGGTAAATAAGGTGCTTTATGAAAGCTTAGAAAACTAGAATAGACAATGATTTGAACGTGCGTCTCACGGGCGAGTCTCCCATTATAAATGTCTTGGATTCTTCTACATTGTGATCAGTACTATAGGCCATTCATTATGTCATTTTAACTTACAGGCCATTGAAAAACGAATGAGCAAACAGTTCACGATCACCCAGCCGTTGCTTTGGATCTCTAAGTAAGAGCTGGAGAATTGATACAGTCACGCTCGTGATTATGATTATGATTATGATGAGGCGTGACTCACCGCACGAACAAACAATCTCACATGATTATCAGACGTCAGTCCGAACTTAATAGGTTCAACTCCGGCAAACTCGGCCAGCCATCCATACTCTGAACAGGGCCAAGGGTGCTGATCTTTGTCAACCAAGGCAGTCAAGAGAACAAGGAGACAACGCACAATACCCTCGAATAGATTGTAACAAGTAGCGCCAACAGACCACCAGTCGGCCTTGAAACCGTAATACTCGCCTTTCAAGGCCTCGGGTGCCATGTATATGGTTGTTCCGGCGCATCCCCGAATGACAGGCTCAAGATCTGCCATAACGCTTGCTTCACTTGCATGATCTGAAAAGTCGACAGCAAGGCCAAAGTCACTGAGACAGATGTGACCATCTGACTTGAGGAGAATGTTGCTGGGTTTGATATCGCGATGAAGGATGTGGTTTTCGTGAAGAAAAAAGACGGCAGCGCACTGGGAAATTTATCAGTTCTGATTAGACCGGCAAAAAATGAGTACCTACGAGTTCAGCCGTGTAAGTTCGAGCGGCTGAGATGGAGAAGAATCCTTGCGCCCTCAACAAATCTTCTAAATCGCCTCCAGGGTGATACTCCTGTCATGTCAATAAAGTCAAAAGATGGTTGAGTTGGATGAGAGACTTGCGCACCGTGACGAGATAAAAATTCTTCTTGTCATGGAAACTTGCCTCCAACTGGAGTAGGAATCGATTTCCACGCAAACGTCTCATCAGCTTTTGCTCCCTCAGAATATCATCATATTGCGCATGACGACTCTTGAATATGACCTTAACAGCAAAGACCGTTTGATCCTCTGGTCCAGCTTCCTTTAGCCCTTCTGAGGGTCCTTGAGCGAGATAAACTCTTCCTTGCCCTCCAATACCTAATAATTTCTTGACAATGAGGTTGTGGATGCGCAGTTCTCCAGATGATTCCAGAATCCCGGGACCGAGTTGGTAATAATGGCCGATGCTGCTGCTACTATCCAAGGCCGGAAAACTGGCGGCGATGTCTCTTATAAATGCATCTTTCGGATTGCTTGGAGCAGGTGTGGGAGATGAGGGGAGGTCAGAGAGTCGGGGAACTGGTTTGCGGCGAACTTTGAAGGGACGCTGCTGGATAATATTTTCTTTCCTTGGATTCACAGGCTGCTTGATTCCCAGGGACTGTCTGGAATAAAGAAGGGGAACTTTTGTTGGGGGAAGTAGACGACGGAGCTGATCGCTGGAAATGTTATACAATAGCCTGATCTCAATGGGAGAATCCATATGGACAGAAAACTTAGGCTGAAGGCGGTGGCAAGGGTCTGTTCCACATAGACTGACGATCTCGAAGCCGGAATTCTATGGAAAGAAGCTCAGAATGTCGTGACGAATAATAGGTCAAATCACACCTCAAAGTCTGACAACATCCTGGAGGTGAGCTGCTGATCCTCAAGAAGCTCCAAGACGCCAGTGTTGGCGTCGGAAATTCTGTATTCCTTGACATATATGTCTTTCACAGCCTCTGGATACACGATGGCAGATTTCTTCGAAGACTAGATCAGGAGTCAGGACTAGCAATGAAGGTAGTGGTTCACCTTAATGTCGACCGCCAAAAGTTGTTCATCCTTGACAGCAGGGCATATGCCCAAGACATGTGATGCAATATCAATATCTTCCGGTCTCGAAAAAATATCAATTTCGAGACCGATCTTTGACTCCTCCTGCTTACAACTCGGAATAGAAACCAGGGAGTTCCAGTGTTCCTGAGCCATACAAATTGTCTGAAAGGAAGTGGTATGGATAGCACAAAACATACCATCTGCGCGAGGGCATTTTCAAGCTCCTGGGTCTCATCATCCGATAACCGAGTCCCGTGAGAGAGAGCGGGAAAATTTATCTTGACGGACTCCGTTTCATAGGGTATGGACTGCATTCTGCCGGAGGTTCAATGTGAATGCTGAAAGTGCTAATCTGGTCCCAAGTGCGTGGAGGCGAATTGTATAGGGGACAAGCGTCGGCGCTCCACCTTTTATTTCGAAATACGAAGTAGCCTGGGCTCTCATTTGACTGCTTAGGCCGTAGGGGAAAGAGAGGCTGACGAATTGTTTATTGTAGGAAATTAGCATAGCGATTGCTGAGAATTTTGATTTAAAGACTGACCAGTTTGCCCTGACTCCCTTTGGAAAGGCATCCAAACACAATGGCAATTTGAGCCCAACTATTTTCCCTTGCCATGGAGAGGATCAGCAGTTTTCTGTGTGTCAAGGATATCCTTATAACACGTACAGTGCAGAAGTAGGTGAAGACAGATTGCAACTGATGATTGTTATCTACACATTAGCTAGTAGCAACAATGAATACAATGATCCAGAAGAACTTGCAAATTCCATTGTCAAAAATGTTGGAAGAAACAATGCCACAGTAGCATAGCGCAATGTGGGAAACTGATGACTTACCAATATAGTAAAGCTATTGATAAGAAGCTGGATATGAGCAGTATAAGACAAGTGTTATATGACCTTGGCCCCTGAACCTCATCAGAATTTTATTTGGATTTTATTTTATTTTTAGACATTTTTGTGAATTTTATTTTTATTTTGTAAGAAGTGATCATGTGACCATAGAGTATGTGATTACAATAATAAGATTGTAAAAGATACTGGAACAATGACATCAGAATGTATAGCTAGCTAGCACATATTCATGAACTTTAGAGCAGGGTCAATTAATTAGAGTATAGACCAGCATATATAGAAGTCTAAGATAACAAAGACTTCTTGTCAAGTTTCTCTTGTAAAACTACAATACAAGACTAATTACTACTAAGTGTATACCATACTATCCTAGTTATTGGAGTAATATAATATACTTAGCCACATAGAATAGCTATATTTGTACCTATTCAAGTAACATACTACATACTAAGTTAATCTACTGTATTACAAAATGAACTACTCACTTGTTTGTGATATAAATACAAAAGATATAAATACAAAAGAGTGATGGTTTGTGTGTAAGCTGTTTCTATTATATAATAAATACTTGTACTTGATAGGCTGTCATCTATTATAGTAAATGTTAGATTAATTTTAAAAAGTAACTAATTATATTACTACATTGATATACTTGTATCTCTATAAATACTAATTACTATATAATATATCATATATCATCAGAGATAGTTTGATGAGCATTTTCTAATATAAGTTTAATCATATGAATCTGTTTAGCTATTTCTAAAATAATAACTAATAAAACTTATAGTTACTAATAGTCTAATATCTTAGTAATCTATTGTTACTTTTGTATATCTTATACATATGTTGGTAGTCCCTATTTGGGGCTTTCTAGTGCAACTTGGTTTGTAAGAATCAGTTTACTAGTTGTAAAAATACAAGTTAAATAAAGTTTGTGATATATTGTTAGAGTATAGATTATACTTAGAAAAGAAAAATTATAGAAGATATTGGATAAAGTATGGAAACTTTATTTATAATATATAAATATGAATCATAGATGATCCTAGCTTTAGTAGATATACTCTGTATATCATAGTAGCTATATTTTGGGAGAAAGTACCAATAAAAAGTAGAATATAAGAAAAGTTAAGAATCTAGGTATGGGTAGCCAGATTGGTATTAATTCTAGTTGATTTTCAAGATAAGAAATATAGATTACCTGTATACTAATACTAATTAAAACTATATCCAAGAATTAGAAGAAACAGATAAGTATTCTAAATACACTAAAGTTCTCAGATGTAGTCTGGAGTTTCATGAAGATTATCAGAATGTTATATAATCAGTTATGAAGTAATCAGCCAGAGAGTTGATTTACACTAGAGAAGTATATAGATTAGAAGAGAAATATCTACTTCTATAGATATTTTGAGTAAAAAAGATGTTAGGTAAGCATTATTCATAATGAGAGTTAGATATTTTGAATATTATAACTTAGATTCTAGGGATTAAACAAAAGACAACTCTTGTATTGAGTAATATAAGAGAACTTGACAGAGTTTTTATTACAAATTAGTTTATCTTATATAATAGACTGTGGTATGTGCACACACTACAACTAACCTACCCTAAAATCCAAGTACTTTCTATAAGGCCAACATACTATAGCTATACTATATAATATCATTTACTTTACAATCTTTTATAATCTTTTCTGTATTATATAATTGTGTAATCTGTGTGACCACTCTGTGACAAATATAATGCTTTGTGACATCACATTACACTTCTCTACCAAGTCCAAATAAACAAATTTAAAATTTAAAAAGATAAAAGTTAAAACCAAGTTCATTGTTTACAACTCTAATATTGAATGTGTTTGAGTTGGTATATGAAACCTACTAAAAGTATTAATAATACAATATCAAGCATATCTTAGTTATTGTTACAATTGATATCTCATGCTTTACAGATACTCATCTCATGATTACTTTAACTTGAATATGTGTTAGAGTTATCTTATTTATGAACTTCTATTTTACTACACCATATGCTTTCCTTATATTTCATTAGATAGTATTTTATGTAGTAAAAGAAGTATTCTTATGTAGTCTTCACTTTCTATTCATTGTTTTCTTAAGAATATCTTCCTTATTTTTTATAGTCTATAAATATATTTAGTAGTAGATACAATTCTATATCTTTACACTTTACCAATTGATTATTTCTTCTATTCTTTCTCAAGTCTTTGCTTGAGTTGTAATCTAAGCCAAGCTTAGGATTATAATAGCTATGTATATAGTTGAGATTTGCTTATATCAAAACATCTTTTATAAGCAAGAAAAAAGTTAAATAAGAACTGTATAGCTTGAGTAGTAAAATTAGCCAGGATAAATCACCAAATGATTCATCTAGCAGTACAGATTAATCTGCTTTTAGAATATAAAATAAAGAAAGTAAAAAGAAAAAGGTAATTTTCTAAAATAGGAAATTAAATGTCAAAATAGAAAACATTTCTTTTGAAGCCTCAAACTTCACCAACACTAATATTGGTTACTATTATTAGAATAACTAGAATAGATATGTAAAGTTTACACTTTGTCACAAACTTTATTCAGCTTGTATCTCTACAACCAGTAGACTAATTTTCTCACAAACTAAGTTACACTGAAAAGTCCTGAATGAAGGCTATCTAAATATATATAGGATGTACAAAAGTGACAATGAACAACTGAGATATCAGGCCATCAACAACTGTAAAAGCTTTATTTGCTAATACCTCATGAACAGCTAGATGGATTTGCACAATCAAACTTGCATTAGAAAGCACTTATCAAACTGTTTTCAATGATTTATGGTATATCTCATAGTAATAAGTATTTATAGAGATACAAGCATATCAATGTAGTGATATAATTAGTTATCTTCTAAAATTAGCCTGACAGCTGCTATAACAGGTGACAGCTTCCATTAGATATGAGTTTTGATCATGTGATAGAAACAGCTTGCACATAGACCATCACTCTTTTGTATATATACCTCTATGTTCAAGGGTTAGACCTCAGACTTAATAACATCAATTATTTCTGTTGATACTACTTATCATCTATTATTATTATCTCCTTATACTGTATCTTCTTATACTAAATCTCTGAAACACTATTAATTTCAAGTATCATAACCAATGAATAGCTTATTTGTGATAATTGGTTTCTTGTTGTATCTAACTATGTGAGTAAGAAATTGAGAGATTAAAAAGAAAAGAAAACTCTATAAAGAGTACATAGAAGCTGGGGTTAAATAAAGATAAATGGATTGAATATACTAAGAAATAATGAAAGAATCTCCATTAGAAAGTGCATGGAAGCAGAGAACAAGTGCAACAGTGTGATTAGAACAAAAAGAGTGGACTATGCTTGGCAGGATAAGTAATATGAAAATTGGATATCAAGTTGGCAGCATGAGTGAGTTCAGATGCAGAGATCCACTTGAATTTGTCTTTTGTGTCTTTATACCCTAGCCAGATTACCTTATATAGGAGCTTGCATGCCTGTTGGTGATCAATTTTGGAGTCTACTATCCAAGAAATTTCATATTTGGGTTTTCTGTCAATTATTACTGAAGCAGGGGCTAGTTGTATTCTCTTGAGAAAAAAGTTGGATGTGGTAGGTTCAAGTATAGACATATGGAAAACTGAATGGATAGAGTACATAGACTCTGGGAGACAGAGGGTGAATGATAGTATACTAGGCT
>Ga0157357_1001173_pt1 | contig 10992 bp, 6 predicted proteins | sample AttcapACBM1_FD_111485 | JGI IMG/M metagenome (GOLD analysis project Ga0157357, IMG submission 111485) | Fungus gardens microbial communities from leaf cutter ant in Botucatu, State of Sao Paulo, Brazil - Atta capiguara ACBM1 | ecosystem: Host-associated > Fungi > Mycelium > Unclassified ... | reverse complement strand
GCAGAAATCTGGGCATTGCGGAAGCCGTAAGCCTCGCCCAGGGCCAAAGCTTTATCCCAAACGGCGCGCGCCTGCTCAACCAGCGCCGTATCCGGGCAATCGGCCGCTATTAACGGCACCGGAAGAATATCAAGCTGCTCATAGCCCTGCCCTTGCCCGTAAACAGCGCGGCGGTGATTGCGGATAATGCGCAGCATAGCCGGCGCATTCCGCCCTGAGGCCTTGAAAGCCCCCAGCTCAGCCGCCATTTCGGCTGAAGCCGCATAGGCCGCCCCGCTCATCAAGGCGGTAAGAGCAGCGCAAAAAGCACGGCCGCGATCGGAATCATAAGGGATTGCCAGCGCCATCAAGGCGCTGCCGAGATTATCATAGCCCAACCCTAAAGGCCGATATTCATAGGTAAGGCGCGCCAGTTTTTCATAGGGGAATTGCGCCATAGAGACAGAAATATCCAGCGCCAGCGTCCATAAACGGGCAGTATGGGCGAAAGCGGCACCGTCAAAGCCTGTCTTGTCCTCAACAAAGGCCGCCACATTGAGCGAAGCAAAAAAACCGGCCGTATCATCGAGAAACATATAGGCCGAATGCGGCCCGGAAGCGTTAATGCGCCCGGCCGCCGGACAAGTGAGCCAATTATTGGCCAAATTTGCAAAATGCAGGCGCGGGGCTGATGAAAGCTGAGCCGCCAGAGCCATTTTATCCCATAAACGGCGCGCTTTCCGCTTTTTATATACATGGCTGTCGGCCCGGCGCAAAAGCGGCCAGTCTTCATCTTTTTCAACAGCGCGCAAAAAATCATCAGACACGGCAAGAGCATAAACACAGGCCGGCGGCGAAGCCTCTCCCCCCCGCTGCGGCCGGCTGCCGGCGCCGGCCAAGAAAGGCTCAGGCTCTTCGGCATAAGCGGGGGAAGCATAATATTGGAGAACAGAGCCGATATAATCGGCCGGCAGGCCGTCCTGCTGCGCGGCGCGCAGCGCCTTGTGCAAAGCGGGGTCAAGCAGCCCGGCCGGCGCGGCCTGGGCGGCTGCCGCTGCCGCAGCGCGCCCGGCGGGGGAAAGAGCCGCACAAGCGGCCGCTATGGCGTTTATATGGTTTTTGACGCGGCTCTCCCCTAGTGCCAGAGACAGACTCTGCCGCTGCTTTTCTGCCTGCCAGGCAATATAGGCCTCAATATCCGGGTGATCGGCATTGACCACAATCATAGCGGCAGCGGCGCCGCTATCCGGCCCGGCTTTGTCAGCCCCGGCGGCGGCTATTGCCTCACCGGCGGCAAGGCAGGAGAGCAAACCGCCGGCGCCGCCGCCTTCACCCTGCCTTTCTTCCTCGCCCGGCAAAGCGGAAAGATTGCAGCCGATCCCGGCCCTTTCCCGGGCAGACACAACCGCTCCCGGCCAGAAACCCGCCGGAGCGCCGGCCGGATCCGGCTCACTGTCGCCCGTTACAGCATTCCGGGCTGAGCGGATATAACAGCTATAAGACGGCACACGCCCATAAGCGGCAAGAGCATGGCGCATATCTCCGGCCGTCCTATCATAATAAAACTGCTTTTGCTGCGGTTTATCAAGGCCATAAGCCCAATACAGGCCTGTCTCGGCCCATTGCGGCACATCAGGGGCGGCATATTGGCTCGCCAGCATAAAGCGCATTTCGTCATAAAAGGCGCGGGCGTCTTTTTCCGCGTCAAAATAGCCGCCTTTCCAGCCCCAATATGTCCATGCGCCGGCCAGACGATCAAAAACCTGCCTTGCGTCTCTTTCTGCCGTCAGCCGCTCTGTCTCGGCCATCAGGCGCAGAGCAAGATCATCGGCATCAGAGCGCCACAGCCATTCAGGCACCGTATTTTCTGCCAGTTTTTTCCGCCGGGCGGGGATAGCGGTTCGGCAAAAGCCTTTGCGCGCCAATATATCCACGGCCTCGCGGCTGAAGCGGGCAGGAACAATAAGCGTATCAGCGGCGGCAAGGGCGGCGTTGTCGCGCGCCGCAACCGTGTTCTGAACCGTATGAAAAGCTATATCGGCATAAGGAGACTGCCCGGAACGGGTAAAATGACGAATAATTTTCATGATAGTAACTCTGCCCCGCTTGTCTCGACAGAATTGCGCTCCGCCTGATAACAGCACAGACCGCTATTCCGCTCTATCGGCAACAGATAAACAGCGGCCGCCGGCAGGCCGAAGCGGGAAAGCCCCAGCCCGGCAGAAGCGGCCCGCTTACCCTGATACTCCTGCCGATATGATATAGTGAAACACCCGCCAATACCCGCCGCCCAAACCGGATTCCCGGCTGTTTATTCTGCCGCTGCCGTGGGCAACATATATAATTTTTCGTAATCCGGCAATAACAGAAACAATTTTTACACTGTGTTTATCATGGCCGAAAGACACAAAAAAACGCCCCGGCAAATATCATGACCGGCAAAGCCGCCGCCATAATGGCGCGCTCATTGTCACCCGGTCACGCAGGGGCGCTGACATGGAGCAGCCGGCGGCTTTTGCTGAAGGCGGCTGATTATACCTTGCCTGTAACAGGGCGCCGATCGCCGGCAGGCTCTTTGGCCTGCTCTGCGGCGCTTTGCCCTGCGGCGGATTATCGCCGGCCATAATGCGCAGAGAAGCGCAAATATACGGCCAAAACCGCCTGATACGGCTATTGCGCGGGCTATCCCCGCGCCTGGCGCTGTCTTTTGGCGCCGCCTGTATAAGGGCTTCCTCCCCGGCTTTTAAACAAGGCCGCCATTGGCGCGCAGCACCTGCCCGTTTATCCATGCCCCGTCAGGGCCGGCGAGGAAGGAAACGGCAGCGGCAATATCTTCCGGCGTTCCCAGCCGCTCCAGCGGCGGCATTTTGGCCAACTGGCTGATTTGTTCCGGCGTTTTGCCGTTGAGTAAGAGATCCGTTGCTGTCGGCCCCGGCGCTACGGCATTGACAGTAATAGCGCGGCCGCGCAATTCTTTGGCAAAAATATGCGTCATAGCTTCAATAGCGGCTTTAGTCCCCGCATAAACGCTATAGCCCGGCAAGGCCAGGCCGACAATGCTGCTTGAGAAGTTTATAATGCGCCCGCCTGCCCGCAACCGCCCGGCGGCAAGGCGCAAGCTATGGAATGTCCCTTTCAGATTAACGGCGACAAGTCTGGCAAAAAGCGTGTCGTCCGTATCGGCCAGATTCACCAGACCCGGCTGCATAATGCCGGCATTATTGACCAGAACATCAATGCCGCCAAAAAGCTCAACCGTCTGATCAAACAGAGACGAAACATCGGCCGGGGCGGAAATATCGGCCTGCACAGCGGCGGCGCGGCCGCCGGCGGCCTTGATGGCTTTGACCACCGCCTCGGCATCGCCGGCCCGGCCGGCATAATTGATAATGACACTGAAACCGTCAGCCGCCAGCCTTTTGGCTATGGCAGCGCCAATACCGCGCGATGATCCTGTCACCAGAGCGACTTTATTCAACCTTTTGGCTTTCATAAAAATTTCCTCATCTATGTTGCTCTGCCTGATTATAGCGTAAAATCTGCCCTCCGGCAGAGAAAATAATGCCGGACACACCGCCCGGCCACAGCCGCCTGCAAAAAGCGGCTCCCCGGCGCAACACGACTTATCCTGCGGGGGCAGGCGCATTTGCCTTGCGGCACAGCGCAAAATTACAGCACAATTCTGCGGCGCAAAAGCAAAAAGGCAGGTCGCCCTGCCTTTTTACGCCTTTTCAGGCAGCGCCGACAAGCCAGCAAAAGCTATTTTTTCGGCTTTGCTGCCGGCTTTTTCTGCGGCGCGGCTTTTGTCTCGCCGGTTATTTCACTTTCCGGCCGCTGGTGCCGATGCGGCGCGGCGCGCACAAACTCCTTGTTCAGGCCGCTATGCTCATGCCGCACCCGCCGCGCGCTTTTTGCCCCCCGCAACTTGCGGCGCACAATAAAATGCCGCAGCAGCCAGAACACAATCAGCAGGCCGATAACGGCTCCGGCTATCATCAAAATCCCGGCATAGGCAATCACAAAAGGCAGCTTGCCACCGGCCAGAACCGTTTTGACATCGGCCGCGCTGACAGTGTCGTCTTTATTGCCGAAATTATTGCGCACATAATTGACAACAGCGGCGATTTGTTCCTCATTCATCGCGTCAAAAACCGGATTTTTGCCGGCCAGAAAGCCCGGCATGGAATAGCTCCTGTCCGCGCCGTCACGATTAAGCCCATAAGCCACCGTCATAATGAGAGAACCGGCATTGGCCACGCCGACAGCCCGGTTGCGCAAAAGGCTGGGTGAGCTGCCGTCATCAGCGCCCTGGCCGTTTACGCCGTGGCAGGCGGCGCAAGCCGTATTATACAGCAAAGCCCCGTTAACCGTGGAAGAATCGGAAGAAACCGGCGCCGCGCTGCCCGGCAGCACGAATTCATATTGCGCCAGATCCGTCTCTCTCGGCTTATGCGCGGTAAAAGCCGGCTCTGTCTGCCCTTTTGTCGGCAGCGGCGGGATAGTTTTCAGATAAGCGGCCACAGCCTGCAAATCGGCTTTGTCCAGATAGCGGAAGCTGTATTCCACCGCTTCGGCCATCGGCCCATTGGCCTGCGATTTATCACGCACATGCCCGTTTCTTAAATAAGAGACGATCTCCTGCTCGCTCCAGCCGCCAATGCCGCCAACCGGATCCGGCGTAATATTGGGCGCCCACCAGCCGCCGACAACCGCACCGCCAAGATATTGCCTGCGGTTTTCGGCCATCATAAAATTGCGCGGCGTATGGCAGGTGCCGCAATGCGCCGGCCCGTCAACCAGATAACGGCCGCGATTGATCTGCGCCGAAACCGCAGGATCCGGCTCATAGCGGGTCGTATTGAGAAACAGCATATTCCACAAAGCCACCCCTGCCCGCATATTAAAGGGAAAATTCATTTTGGTCTGCTGGGCGGGCGCCGCCTCAACCGGAGCAACACCGCGCATAAAATACACATAAAGCGCGTGCATATCCTCATTGGTCATCAGGCTGTAATCGGTATAAGGCATGGCAGGATAAAGGCGCACCCCGCCGGGGGCGACACCGTCCCGCACGGCGCGGGCAAAATCTTCTTCACTCCAGCTGCCGATGCCGAATTGTATGGAAGGCGTAATATTGCTGGATACAATCTGCCCTATCGGCAGGGTGAAGAGATAACCGCCGGCAAAAGGCAGGCCGGGGCTTGGGTGCTTCACCGTGTGGCAGGCGCCGCAATCTGAGGCAATGGCGAGATAACGGCCGCGCTCCAGCACCGCCTGCTCTGGGCTGGCGGCTTTATTACTGCCGGCCGCGCCGGCAAACTGCACCGCGGCCGGGCCGCTCCGGGCAATAGCGGCAGGCGGGGCAAGCATGGCAGCCGCCAGCGCCAGGCCGGGAAGCGTAAAATAAGATAAAAACCGCATAGCCTAAACCTCTCTTGCAATAATATCGGCAGAGCGCAATGCCAAAGCCACGCCGGTCAAGGTCGGATTGATCAAACCGCAGGCGGGGATAATCCCGACAGAGGCAATAAAGAGATTATCGTGATCATGCGTCCGCCCTTCATGATTAACCACGGAATCCGCCGGATTATCGCCCATAATCATGGTGCCGATTAAATGATCATGGTTTTGCCAGTCCGATACATCTTGAAAAACACCGCCGGAAAGGCGCACAATATCTTTATATTGCTTTTCTCCCACCGCCGCGCCGGCCTGGCAATACGGGTCAATATTATAATGCACGGTCAGCATGGGCAGCCCCATGGAATCCTTGCGCGTGGCAGAAGGCATAACCCGGTTGGCCGGGTTGGGCAAAGCCTCGTAAAAGGTGGAAAGCTCAACCCAGCGGGCGCTGTAATGGCGGATAGCATCATCAAGCTCCTGCCCCATCTTGCCCTGGCTCAATAATTTGCGCGTCAGGCCGGGTTGCGGGTTACCGTTGGAAATAACATGGTTAATCGCGGAATGTTTGCTGCGGAAAGCGCCGTCACGCATATTCATAATGCAGCCGCCGACAATCGGCCCGCGCCCCTGCCAGACATCTTCATCAGCCAGAAAATGCATATTTTTACCGGCATGATCCATCAAATTGCGGCCCACCTGGTCGGAAGAATTGGCGACATCGGAAATCATCAATAATTTGGCGGTTTCAAAGGAATGCGCGGCAATAATAAAATAGCGCGCCGTCAGCCGCACATCGCCGCCTTGCGGCGTTTTATAATGAATAGCGGCAATTTTGCCCCCTTCCCCCCGCTCAATTTTATAGGCTACGGCCGAGGTAATCAGCTTTACCCCGGCGCGCTCGGCTTTATCGGCGTGAATACTGCCGCTATACATGGCGCCGATCGGGCAGGCCGGCATGCAGTTATTATTGCCGCGGCAGGCCGGGCGGCCGTCATAAGCCTTGTGCGTGCGCGAATTGGGGGCATGAATCAGCGCATAGCCATGCGGCTCCAGCTTCTTTTTCAGATATTTATGCACCGGCACCAGCGGCTCGGGCGAAACCGGATAAGGCGTAGAGCGCGGCGGGAAAACCTTGCCCAGCTTTTGCCCGCTCTGATCTTCCGTATCCGAGCCGGAAACCCCTAGCTGAATTTCCGCCTCACCGTAATAAGGCTCGATCACATCATAATCAATCGGCCAGTCACGCCCGACACCGTAAAGCGTTTTCAGCTTCATATCATTGGGCAGATAGCGCCAGGTTGCCGCCGCCCAGTGCCAGGTTGTGCCGCCGACAAGCTTCAGCATACCGGGCATAAAATTAAAAGAGCCGGTATTTTCAATATAACCTTCCTGAAAGGAAGTCGGCGCCCAGGAGCGGTTGGGATAGGCGTCATTATAATCCCATTTGCGCGCCGAATTGCGAAAATTCTCAATAATTTTCCAGCGCGGCACCCGCTCGCCCGCTTCCAGCATAATGACAGATTTGCCCTTTTGCGCCAGACGATAAGCGGCATTGGCGCCGCAGGCGCCGGAACCGACAATAATCACATCGGCATCATAATGAGAAGTATTCATAAATTCTTTCCTTGAGCCCATCTTTGCGCAAGCACGATAACGCAAAGCAATTTCAATGCGCCGGCACGATCTGGCAGCGCGGTCAGCGCGGATTAACCAGACTGTCCCAATAACCGCTCTCCCAGCGGGAATAGGTCGGTATCGGTGTCTTGTCATAGGTCAGCCGATACATCAGCGCCTGGGTGTAGGTGATAAAAATCGTGTCATCATGAGCATGCAGCGATTGCGGCGTGCCGACATAGCCCAGATAATAGGCGGAAATAATGGCCAGCGCGGTCTGCCGCAGCGCCGGACTAAAAGCCTTATCGGTTTTCAGCTCGTTAATGGTCCGCGCCCGCGAGGCGGCGATAAAAGCCCGCAAGGCCTCATACTTCCCGGCAAAAGCGCTGTCATGATTGGTCAAGGCCCACCAGGCGCGCTCAGCCAGCAGCGGCGCCATTTCCTTCCCGGTAAGAAATTGTGAAATCCGGTAAAAATCGCCGCCCGCCGAAGCGGCAAGCCCTCCCGCCGTCTCTACCGCTGCCCGGGCCGTTATCACCGGCGCAAAATGCGCCGCTGCCGCCGCTGCGCCGCCGAAAACCAGGAAATTACGGCGGGAAAACGCGCCCCCGGCGGCCGGGCCGGCTTTATCGGCTTTATCCTTTTGATCTACCATATTTCAGACTTTCTCGCATTGGCCTAATGTTGTATATAATCCGGCACAGCCCGCCTGCCTGCTGCCGTTTTACTGCACGCTTTGCTCTTGCACCCGGAAAGGCTGCTGTCAAAATTCGGGCTACTCGCTTAACATACTGCCCAGATTTATCAAGCGCTAATTTAAAAATAAGAAACAAAAAATCTGAATAAATTTTTATAGGAATCATATAATAATAATTATTACTTCTACTGCCTCAGTATAATATTTGGTAAATAGGTAAATTATTTCCTATGAAAACAATATATATATCAATATTACAAATAATTTCTGTTAATTACGATAGCGGCAAGCCTGTCTCGCGCTTATGACGGCCGCCTTGCGCCCCGGCAGGAGCTTTCCCCGGAGCGGCAAGGCAGCGCCTGTTACGGCCTGCAATAAAAACGGGATCAAAATAATTTTGCCGAAGGCTTGAGCGGCAATTCATTGGCCAGAGGCACGGTCTGCCGCTCAATCATACGGCACACTTGCGGCGGAGCGCTGCCCTCATTTAATTTATCCAGCACGGCTATCACCTGCAAATCGTCCTGGGTGGAGCGCTGATTATGGCGCAAATAATCCACCCAGGTCGGCATATGATAGGTTTCTACCCAGCGCTCGGGTTTTTCCAGATCGCGCAGCAAAGTCCATTGCCGCGCCCCGTCACGCAGGCGGATACGGCGGCGCTCGGTCATGGCCTGCAAAAAATCGGCGGTATTTTTCTGGGCAATATGATATTCCAGCGTAATCAGAATCGGCCCGCTGCGCGCCTGCAAATCCAGCCGCAATTCCGGCTCACGCATAGGATCGGTGGGGGAAAGATTGATGGTGCCAATATCATAAATGCGGAATTTCAGCCCGGCGGCGGCGCCCAGACACAGGCAGATGCCGCAAATACATAAAGAAGCGCCGGTGCCGTAAGAATCGCCCAGCGCGCCCCACAGCCAGCTCCCGGCCGCCATGCCGGCATAAGAGGCGGTCTGATAAAAAGCCAAAGCCCGGGAAACAACCCAGCGCGGGGTAGAAAGCTGCACATTGGCATTAAACAGCGCCAGCGCCAGAACCCAGCACATGCCGGCGGGGAACAGCGCCAGACAGCTCAGCCAGATATAAGGGCTGAAGGCCACAGTCAGGCAGGCCGCGGCATAGCCGAGAAAAGACAGCATAATAATTCTTTCCGAGCTGAGCTGCGCCCGGATTTTGATATTACAGGTGCCGCCGATAATCGCGCCAATGCCGAAACAGCCCAGCAATATGCCGTAGAGAAAAGCGCCGCCGCCGGCCTCGCGCGCCACCACCGGCAGCAGAGCAAACAGGCTGATAGCGCCAAGGCCGAACAAAAAAGAGCGAAACATAATATTCAGCAGGTTGGGCGACATCATCACATAGCGCAAACCGTCCGACATAGCGCCCACCAGCCGCTCACGCGGCAAGGTCGGGCGGGTATATTGAGGCCGCCAGGCATAAAGCGCGCCAATCAGCGGAATATAGCTGAAGACATTGAGCACAAAAGCGGTAACGCCGCCCCACAGCGCCACAATCGCCCCGCCTATGGCCGGCCCCATGCTGCGCATTAAATTATAGCCGACACTGTTTAAACTGACCGCCGCGGGGATCTGATCGCGCGGCACAATATCCCCCACCGTTGCCTGCCAGGGCGGGTTATATACGGCGTTGCCGCAGCCGATAAGAAAAGTGAAAAACAGCAATATAGCCGGTGTTACCCAGCCCATATAGGTTAAAATCGCCAGCACCAGCGAAGCGGACATCATCGCTATCAGCGACAAAATCAAAATCAGGCGGCGGTTGAAATTATCGGCCAGCGCCCCCGCCCAAAGGGAAAAAATCACCACCGGCAGGGTAGTGGCGCCCTGCACCAGCCCCACCAGCGATTGCGATGAGGTAATCAAGGTCATCAGCCAGCCGGCCGCCACCCCCTGCACCAGGCCGCCAAGGTTGGAAATAAGGGTTGTAAACCACAAATTGCGGAAATCTTTTAATTGCAGCAGGCCGAATATGGATTTATCGCCCGCAGCGGCAGGCGGCGTTTTCCCCTTGCCCGCCAGCGCCGCCGCGGCCGGCGGCTCTTCCGCCGCTTTTTGCCGGGCGGCAGCCTGCTGCGCCGCCATAGTATTGGCCGATAGCGGGCTTATATCGGCGCCCTGGCCAACCGCCGAAGCGATATGCACGGCCGTTTCCTGCGCCTGGCGCACACTGTTCGGCAGCGAGCCGTCATTGCTCCGGCCGGCAGCGGAAGGCGGCGTCTCCGGCCGCGCTTTCCCCCCTGATTCCGGTTTTTTTGCCGCTTTGTCTTCTGCCATTGCCTTTACCAAAACCGTTTTGCTGCCACGCACCGCCCGCTTATGCCGAATTATATAATGTAAACAGCCCGGCGGCAAAGAAAAGCGCAAATGCCGGGATTAAAGCCGGAAAAACAGGCCAGACCGCCGCTTTTCCGCTATATTTCCTTATATAGAGTAAATAAAGGCTTATTTCATAAAAATAACACCGGCATGTCTGGCTTTTGTTCACAAAATGTTTTATAAGAGCGCCCGTGAGGCGGCCTGCCCTCGTGAACAGGCGGCTTTTGAGCAGGCCCTTGCTGGACGACATCTCGGCCCGGGCGTTTTGGTTTTAGTGTTTAACATAAGGAAATACGATGTCGATTACGGCCGAGCGCAAACAGGCGCTGATTAAAGATTATGCCTCAAAGCCGGAAGATACCGGCTCGCCGGAAGTGCAGGTTGCGGTTTTGTCTGAGCGCATTACCAATTTGACCGAGCATTTCAAAACCCATAAAAAAGACAATCATTCCCGCCGCGGTTTGCTCAAGCTGGTTTCCCAGCGCCGCCGCCTGCTGGATTATCTGAAGAAGAAGGATATGGCGCGTTATGAAACGCTGATCAAGCGGCTCGGTTTGCGCCGCTGACAGGCAAGCAGCCGGTTGCGGCTGTTGTCACAAAAATCTGGCCGGCAGCAGGCGTTTTGCCCTTTGCCGGCCGGAGAGCCTGCCCGCCGGGCTGGATTCAGGCCAAAAGGCCGGATTTCCGGGAAGGCGGCGGGGGTGCCAAAGCGCCGGGATTGTGAGGCAAAAGCCGCTCGGGCGGCGGCTGTTTTCTCATTATTTCCGGCAATATTGTGCTTGCGGAATTTTATGGAGCAGGATTGCAGGCCGCCTGACGGCCGCCGGCGGGTTTTCGCCGCAGCGGCCGGGTTCCGGCGCAACAGGCAGCCGCCCGGCGGTGCGCTGTTCGCCTTCCCGGCCAAGGTAATCGCGGCTGTCAGGCTTCCTGCTGTCTTGCTCATATTCCGCCGGCATTCGG
>Ga0157357_1001170_pt1 | contig 11005 bp, 11 predicted proteins | sample AttcapACBM1_FD_111485 | JGI IMG/M metagenome (GOLD analysis project Ga0157357, IMG submission 111485) | Fungus gardens microbial communities from leaf cutter ant in Botucatu, State of Sao Paulo, Brazil - Atta capiguara ACBM1 | ecosystem: Host-associated > Fungi > Mycelium > Unclassified ... | reverse complement strand
TAGTGCTGCTATTGGACTCTGTGTCTAGTGGTTGCCACAACATTAAGTAACATGCTGACTATTTTAGCTAGTGATTGTTACAACAATAACGAGTAGTTAACACAATACATAAGTTGAAGCCAAGGTCATTGTCTATATCTAGTCATAAAACAAGTTATAACATTTAATCTACACTCTGGATATCTAATCTATTCTTAGATAAGTACTTAGTACTTGATTTATGTAACTAAGTGTAAACTTCTCCTGTAAGTAGAAACACATTGAACAAGAAGTTAAAAGATATTATATACCAATCAAGAGAATGGAGGTGATGGCTGGGACAGGGAACATTGCTCCTAACCTATCAGGTGACTTGACCAGTCATCAGCATTAGCTCAGCCTGAGAGTCGAAAAGCCTAAAGCATACATTTCTGAGAATTTAGCTGGAGTACATGGAGTATGACTTGCTTTTCTTTCTCTGCAATCGAGAGGCGCTGTGTACTCTGATATCATTGTTTTGATTTTTTAACGAACGACATTTGGAGAATTCGAGTAGGTCTTGATGAAGTCAGCTTTTATCAGATGAACATGGTCAGTGCAGGCTACTACAACTCACTGGCGGTGTAGCTACAGATTACCCAGAGCCAAAGATATTATTCATAAATAATTTGGCCAAAAAGAAGCTTGAGCAAGGGATTCGGTTCAGGAGGCGTATCTGAAAGCTCGTAGGCTCACTAAGTTGAAACTCACTTGAAGATCACCAGGGAAGGCGAAATATAATATCACGAATGAGAATACGTGTATGAAAGTATGAGTAGAGAGGATGAGTGTAGAAGATAAGAAAATAAGACGTAATCCACTGTCAGTTCGGTACAAGATTGGTGCCTGACAATATTGATATTCCCGCATTCTGCAGTTGAATACAGGCTTATTCCAAATATTCCCGTCCTTGAGGTCAGTCCTTTCTCAAGACGGGTTCATCAGCCTATCTTTAGGAATTGACTATGGGAGTTCTCGACAGGCCAATATACTCCACCAAATATCATTGGAGTCTTCTCTCAAGTTGGATTTTCCACGGAATACCAGAGCTACCCAGAAAGCTCTTGTTCCGTGCTTCACGAAGTTTCAAGTTCGGGTTTCACGTCTGAGAACTTGAAGCAGTACAAATGTCATTCAAGACATAGAAGACGCTAGCTCAATGTAAAGTTCCTGTCACAAATCAGACACTAGTCTCTGTAAGAATGAGATAACTCGCTCACGACATCTCTCTACCATCATTTGGCACCGTATTTTTATGTCGCACATGCGGGATTTGATTCGTGGCATCCACAGGCAGGATTTTCAACCACCACATAAGGTATCATATAAGTTGTCTAAGGATTTCTGAGTGGCAACAACAATTACCTTGTTGTAGCCAAGTTGAGATGAGGTATTTTAAAGACCTGTGGATCGTAGTCACTTTCAGACCTGAATAGTCAAGTTAAGAATCCATGAACGAATACTGGCCACGTCTTCAAACTCCTGGTCAGCCAGGGATCATGTTCACCGTTCCATTAATTGGATAGTCCATGTATAGCACCGATCAGTTTAAGCATCGTTATAGGATGTATCATGATTGCATGGGATGATATTCAGAGTCATAGAACAAACCAGAGCTGCTGGTACTAGTAGAAGAAGAAGATAGACGAGTGGGCTTGGATTATTCCAAGGCGAGTAACTATTTCTCAGAGATCATCAGTGACGTGTTGAGGCAGATCTAGCCGCTTATCATAGAGATCGTAGACAGGTGGTGTGCCAACAACTTGTAGCTGTTTAGCAACTCGTTCCGAGCCTTGCATAACGCGTAAAAGGTTACCACCTGTGAGACCGGCAATTTCATATTTGTTCCAGCCTCTCGAGAGGAGCTCGGCAATCTGTACACATGAGCAAGGCACTCGAAATTTGAGTCTGGACAAAAGACATACGAGAGCGGGATATCGAGAGACATCTTCAAGGCCTTCGGGGGCACGAGTGATACCGTCAAAATCGCTTCCAATTCCAACGCTGTAGTGTCCAATAAGCTCCGACATATAAGGTAAAGCAATTACCTACTGTATTTTATCAGTTATCTGGGCTATATGCTCCACATGATTGGCAACAGCCTGTACGGTTGCTTCCCCAACGTTGGCCACGAATTGAGGAGCAAAGTTGATCTTCAGGACAAAGGCGTCGACGGGGATACACCTGAATAAGAGAAATGCATACCAGGACAACAGCGTCGTTCTTTCCTTCCTCCCTCCCAATAAGTTTCAACACTTCGTCAGGTACATTCCGTTGATGGTTATGTACAGCACGAGCTGAAGAGTGGGACCAAATAACGGGGGCCTTTGAGTATCGAATTGCTTGAGAGGCTGTTGCGTCGGAAGTATGTGACAAATCAACCAAGACACCAATGCGGTTCATCTCATCAATGAGTCGCTTGCCCAATGGACTTGGAAAATAACCAAGAGTCAGGTCTGGGGAAGTATGAATACAAGAGGGACCTCACCTCAGACCATGGTGAAGCGGGATGATTCTGGATCCGTAACCACAAGAGTCTGCAAAAGCATTGTGGCAAATATGGGTAAGTGTAACATAGCGAACACCAAGCGCATGGTATGTCCGAAGAGTGGCAATGGAATTACCCAATTGGTGGGCCCTAGAAAACATATGACATTAGTTTGCATAGGTATACCTCGCTCAAAGTGGCATACCCTTCGATGCCAATGAGGCTAGCTATTTTTCCTCCAGTAATGGTAGTTTCAACTTCCTCAGATGTTGTCGCCAACTGAAACGTCTGTAAACAAGTACATCAGCGAGGTTTCTGGTGATGACAGATTCTATGAACTCGAAGCGCATTACGTCAGGGTATTTTCCAATGAGTTGACGCGCAACATCGATCTGTTCGAGGGTATCTCTGCACCATGGTAATAAGACTATGCTTTTATTGAGTCGCCTAACGAACCTAACAACCCAAGTCGCATCAAGAAAATCTTTCCCTTCTTCACTGGGATCGGCACATTTTACATATACTGACCTGCAAAACCCCATAATGTATAGCCAGCTCAGCAAGACACATCATGCCATTGTTAAGACACACCAAAAGAAACCCCCAATACGCCCCGTCCTCAATCTTGGAATATCTACGTGTCCATAAGTCGGTCTCTCCAGGTCAACGGCAGTCACGTTGTTTGCGAAATGCTCGCGAATCACTATGGGCAGATCTAGATGACATTAATTTCATTTGGTGGCGAACATTATCCTTGCTTCCGACTGACCAATGTGGCCATCCTGAAACTGTTCAGAGTCAGAATATCAATGATCGAAAGGGTACGAACAATGACGGGTGCCTGCTGCATGATGACTAACGCTGCCTTGTGTGGGTCCTTCGGCATCAGTCCAACCCAAGGGGCTAAGTTGTCGCTCAGCAATTGCACGAAGCCCAGGAAGAATACTAGCGCAGCGATGAACAACACAGTCAACATCGTCCAGACAACTTTCCTTGACTGAGTAATAGGTTTCTTGTCGAGGACAATATCTTCTGAGCCGTCTATGTCAGTCAATGGCGGTCGCGAGTGCTCAGTAGCTCCGAGTACAGGCGAAGCCTCGTTTGGGTATTGTTGGCTGGTCGGTGAGGTCGGCATGTTGTCTTCGTTGTGTGCAGAACGACGCGGTGATGCTGTGTAACTGACAGCTTGTTCAGCAACTCCTAAAAGGACTGCGAGTCCGGCAGCAGCTCGAGAAGTAGAATCAAGAGAAGCCAGGGTAGGAACTTGATTCGTGCTATGATTGTTCCCGGCAGACTGTCGGAGACGTTTGGTGGCAGGGCTGTTAGACCGACGCTGAGACGCAGAGGAGCCAAAGAAACTCGATAATCTTTCTGACCGAACCATGGCCGGTCACTTATGGAAAATGCTCGCAACATCAGGTCTATATCAATGCAGCTGTGTGAACCCGGCACCTCATCCTCGAGGCAATTGTACACGACTCAATCTGACTTCTTCGGGGGCAGAAAGGGATGAAAGAGGGATGAAAATGGTGGTCATTCAATGCAGAGACAAATAGCCTAGTATTTTGTACATTAGGGGATTAGAATACATAGTTCAACATCGTAAACTACGGTATGAACCTGGTGTGATACCGGTAGATTCAGAAAGCAAAAAGAAATGCAGTGGTAATAAGAATGTAATATTTTCCATCCTCATGCCTTCAGCTTGCCGATGACAGCATCAGGTGCGTATCGTGGAATGACTTTTGGATCATGAAGCATGTTGAACTCTTCTGTGGCATCACGGCCAGCATAGAGAAGGATGGCCTTCTCGCCACCTGGGTGGTCTGGAAGAAATTGGGTCACATCAAGAACTTGACCATCAATGACTACCCAGATATCGTCCTTGGATTTGTGTTTCTGGACCTCCTCCATCGTGAACTCGCCAGAGGTGGTTTTGCCGACGGGGGTGGCAGAGGGGGCATCAGGAGTGGAAGCGGCAACAGGGACTGAAGAACCAGCAACGTGTCCAGCAATGGCACCAAGACGGCCACCAGCTTTTTGCACGCTAGCAGTGGTGGCTCTAAGGAGGTATGCAGCAGCGGTGTCACCAGAAACACGCCCAAAGACAACACAACCAAGGAGTGAAGAGCCACCAAGACGGTTGGCACCATGGACACCACCAGCAACCTCGCCAGCAGCAAAGAGACCAGGGATGGGCTTGCCGGACTTGTCGATGACACGGGTCTCAGGGTCAATCTCAAGACCGCCCATAGTGTAGTGGAGAACAGGAGTCATCACAGCCACGTGGAAAAAGTCATCAAATTCCCACTCGCCTTGGAAAAACTAGAGTATCAAACGTGACTTGGATGAGACGATCGAAAGATAAAACCATACGCACTTTTTTGCCAAAGGGGTCCTTCTGGGTGCGGACGGAAACGTTGTAGTCGTCGAAGGTCTTCCTCAGAACCTCAGGGGCAACACCAAACTCTTGGGCAAGAGCTTCGCCACTGGCGAACCGCTTCATGAGACCACGACCGACGTAATGCTTGCAATGCCATTCAATTTCTTTTGAAGCCTTCCCATTGAGAACGAGTCGAATGGGGAATTTGCCATTCTCCCAAATTTTGCCCGTGACATAGTCACGATGTTGTAGCTCGTCAACAAAACGCTTGCCGGTATTGTCAAGGAGGAGACCACCAACGCCGCGGAGAGCCTCAGCAGCCAAGAATTTGACTTTAGCATCAGCCTCCTTAGGGTCAACAAGACCCGTGGGATGGACCTGGACCTTTTCAAGATCAACAGCATTTGCGCCAATCTCTAGAGCAATCTTGTGACCATCACCAGTGGAATGCTCGCCGTTGGTAGTAGGAAGGTTGAAATATTCAGGGCGGTACTTTTTGAGTAGCGAACTCTCGGTGAAATCAGCAGCATAACCACCTGTTGCAAGGATAACGGGACCGTAGGCAGTCTCAGTTTTACTGTCTACCTCGTACTGGACCCCAATGACAGCACCAGAGTCGTCTTTGACAATTTTTGTGGCGCGGGCCTTCTTGATGATCTTGATACGCTCAGGACTACTAAAAGCGAGGTCTTCCAGTCGCTCGAGCTGAGCATAGGTTATGACCTAAAGCAATTGTGGGTCAGACATGAAAGCACAAGGACGAGAATCGATGAATGCAAAACAGAGCGGAGTCTAGAGCATTCACAACATTCCAAACATACCATGCCAGGGAATTGAGCATTACCACGGTGTGTACGAGGCTGGTTATGGCCCCCAAGACGGGCGACCTTGGAGAGGTCGAGACCAAACTTATTCTGAAGCCAGTGGACAGCATCAGCAGAACGGCCAGTAAGAACACGGATCAAGTCATCGCGAGCTAGGTCACGAGCCTGCATGGAGGTGAGCAGTGAGATGGAAACCACACCATATCAAGGACCCAAACTGACGGATTTCTTGGTATCCTCAAAGAAAGTTTTGGCGGAATCAGGAATACCAGCATCTTGCTGGGTCTGCGTACCAGCGCCGTTGATACCGGATGTAGCTTTCGTAGAATTTCCACCCATAAAGCTAAAGAAGATATGGGCATGAAGGAAGAGAAACCTAAGAATCTAGGCACTTACGGTTGCTTATCGAGGACAAGCACATTAGCACCGCGCTCAAGGAGTGTATGAGCGGCAGAGAGACCAGCAAGACCTCCTCCAACGACAATGACCTGAGCCATAATATACTGGTGAAAGAAGAAGTAGGGGAGGAAAGGAAGGAGTGTCTTATATTACGAGATAGCCTAATCATGACATGTGATTTCACTACCCCGCATGTGATCTTTCAGGTGTCCCAGGTCAGGTTCGGGCCGAGGAAAGGAGGCCTCAGAGGTTTTGAGGTCACAGAACCTCGATAGACATCTGGCCGTCGTAATGCCTCTGAAAGGATAGAATTGCATAGCCGGCTAGTCGAAATAGCCGGCAAAATCAGTCGTGCTATCCGGACGCTTTGTATTGACATTTTATTCCGCAAAATTTAATTGGCTTCACACGGGGCCCGCAAACGAGCTAAGATGTTAATGTTGCTATTGATTCAAATCGCCTCTTTCAAAACGCGACAACTTCGATCAACCGCTTCACCCATGGTCATTTCTAGTGTATCTAACAAAACAAGCCCTTTTACCTTGTCGGTGGGGACACCGTGTTCGACATCTCCGTTCGCGAACACATCTCTGTGTGCCTCCAAATACGCTGGGTATATGATTTGTCCCCAGTAGTTCGGTGGATCGCGCCATAAGTCGCCCTCTGGATCAGATTGGACTCCAGATTACGAAAGTCACAAAGAAAAAGTGGCCATTGTCGGTGTGCGGGTATCAAGCACGTTCAATCATATTGCAACGCAGTGAGGTGATACAAGTGACATTCGGCGAGCATGTCCATTCAAAAGTGGGGGAAGGGGTGAAAGAAGGAAATGTGTCAGCCTGGACCCTCCCATCTGAACGAATTTATCTCACCCGCGGTATGATAGCCGTGTCGTTCATGTCTCCGTTTCTCTAAGACGTCGTGGGGTACCCGCAGCATAATGCGTACATCAAGCTCCGCAATGACATCCTAGACATGGTCCAATTGCCTATTTTCAGCGCTCACGGGATGACAACAGGTGAAATAGGTGAAATCTGACCAAGTTCCAATAAAGTAAGAATCCATCTACTATTGCCCACATAATCTTTGTACCAGCTTCTCTGGTCTCGTGTTCTTGTTTGATTTTCTGAAATTCTGCAGCCCAGGAATCTTTGAACTCCTCAGCAATTGGAATGTCCTCCTGCTCGTTCAGATGGTCATGACTTCTATGCCCCGAGGGTATCTCTCCGGTTGCCTTGACACGACGTAAAAATGCAATGAATTTATCCCATGAAATTGCACCAGTTGGTGAGTCCCAGTCCTGCACCCGGTGAATAGGATGCATTGGCACTAGCTCTTGAGGCTAGTGTCAATAATCACATGTGAGAGTCCGGTCGTCAGTCAGTGAATTATGCACGACATACGGGTGCGAAATCCTGGAGGAACCCACAACACTTAGGCTTCATATTTCTGGAAAACTGCAAATCTTACATCCTGATGTATGATTACACTGCCAGGAAGAATGCGCTCGAGATGTTTGGCAAGTGTCGTTTTTCCCGAGCAAGTAGCGCCCCTGAACAATCATGAACTGATCAAGCCAGAAAAATCAGGACGCACCCAATACCCACGAATATGACTTTAACGTGTCGTTGAATCATCATGAAACTCAAAGAACCCTTGAGTTCGCGTGCAGGCTGAGATGACTCCGGATAAGAACTTGGGGGCGCTGAACAAGGAGATAATTTTGACCTGGGGTTTGTTTTTCCTCGATTTGCATTACTAAATCTATGTATGATCAAGTGATCAATTATCTTATCGTCTGCTCTCCTGTCCTCGATGTATGCATCCATAGATCATTTATGCATTACTTTCCTCTCGTGCGACTATGGTAAGAGCCCGTTGTAAAAACAGCGGAATGTATGTACGCACGTGATGAGACGTCATGAGCGTCATGAGCACAGAAATATAATATAAGACTCGACGAGCCCTCCCCCGCACTCCAGATCCCTCCATTATAATGTTACGTTTTCAAACACTCCGTTTTGCCTCGGTGCAAATACCTGTAGTATCTCATGCAGCTCATTTTGCACGGGCAAGTAGCTCAGATTCCACCCCAATCACACAATTTAATTTCAAGGATAGGTTTCAACTCGCCGATATGCAACCGAGACAGAGTCCAGAAGGCCTGATGGCCATACACTTCCCTATATGGCACTCGGTCTTGCTACTCTCTGTGGTGCTTATTTTTATTTCAGTAGAAATCCTAATAACGAAGAGAAGCTGAAGAAAGCACGCGCTGATGAGGAAAATATGAAACACAAGATCCGTGAAAGCGCTGCTGCTGTGAAATACAAAGCAGGTAGTACAGTAGAAGAAGGCAAGCAAAGATATGAGGATGCTAAGGTTGGTTTGGGTTGACCCAGAGAAGTCGCCCGTCATCGCTTAAGGTTTCAAGGATGCTACGCAGGAACGATTCGACGAGATCTATCTTGACCTTGACGACAAGGCGAGACAAGCAAAAGCCAGGGGTCGTGGAATTGTAGACAATGCGGAAGCCAAGTACGATTCTGCTAAGCAATCAACGGAACAACTCTATGATGAAGCTCGTGATACGACGGAACGAAAAGCCAAAGACGTCAGAGGCGACCTTGAGAAAATAGGAGAAGATGCCAAAGGTAGCTGGTTCAGTCTCAAGAGCTGGGGAAAATCTAAAACAAACGAAAGTGAAGACAAATTGAAACACGGAGAAGCGGAGCTGGGAAAAAAGGTAGCTGAAGGAGCCGAAGAGGTGCGCAGAGGAGCAGAAAAGCATGTGTAAAACGAAGATATATTATACTTGGGTACCCGATGTTCCCAAGTCTTCGCACCCCTACTGTTTTCTCACAAGATTAATACAGTCCGTTCGACAACAAGAGAGTAATAATGGCCAGTCAATTCTCCATATTTCTGTAGAATTCACAGGTGTGCTATTTGAGGACGGCGCAGGAGAATCCTGCTTCGTTGGGAAGCAGGCTTTCAACTAGTAGAATGGGATTATGAGAGACCAGCCATCTTGTGTCCCGGCCGTTCTGGGAGTCGCATGATGCATTTGACACTCCCATCTTTTTAGTCTTAGGGAGATTGGCTAGCCACGAAGACACGAAGACAAATATATTGATGCCTTTCAGGCGAGTCAACGTGTGTTCTGAAGTTGGGAAGGAAGCAGCAGATTTGTGGGGAGCTAGTCCGAGACCTTGCGAAGTTTCCATAAGGATGTCAATGTAGCTACAGTTTGGCCAGGACTAGGACCGGAATTGGGCAACAGGGTATATAGACACGTTCTATTGGATGGGTTTTGGTATAGTCCGAGGACCGTGTGCATTTGGTGCGCGATTCCACATGGAAAAATAGCATTGATACAAGGGCATAGAGATATGAAACAGGGAGTTTGTGGCGAAACGCGAGGCAAGAAAGACAAAGACATTGGAGGAGATCATGATCACTTACTGATCGCTTACTTAGTTGCAGAGTGCCTTATCAAATGACTTCCCAAATCAGAAATACCGGAGTTCTTGGTCGACTCACAGATAACCTCAACAACCAGACCCCTGCACCATCAATCATCCCCTCATCCCCAGGCACCAAAGCCTGGATCCTGAAGACCCTCAGTGGTGCCGAGCTGGGTAAGTTGAATTTTCTTTTCCAATACTGCCTTGCCTCTATTTCTATGTCAATCTGGCACAACTTTCCATGGATATTGTGAAGATAAAATTTGTGATAACCTATCTTATGGAAGTTGTTCAAAACTAGTTTATCTCAAACTAGTCTTAACCAAGAAGAACAAGGCATTTTCTATGACTTTAGAACTGGAGTTACTTCATCGATCGTCATTTTGGCTTATCTAACCCCATTGGTAAAGCCACCATCTACTGAAAAATCTCTAGATGAAGTCCAGTAACAAGATTTCCACCTACAATGTAGAATTCTAACCATATTCGAAACTCTATATCTATCTGGAAATAGGTAATTATTGAATACTTATCCATACTCATAACTATGATTAGCATAATATAATTAAGTGATGTACAGCACTTGTGTCTTTTTTTTGGTTCAACAATTTATTACATGGTGCTCAATCACAGTCCATGACAGACTATCTACTACAAGTAGCCTACAATTTTTGCCTCAGGAAACAGAGACTCTCTTCATAGGCAGAGAGACACTATTAGTGACAACAGAACTCAAAGAGAAATCTAGATAAAGGTTGCTCATAACCAACCTACAAATTATGTATTCAAGTCCAGAGAAACTTATTATACTGAAAATACAGAATCAAGAGAAACTGAGAGAGGTAAGACTGAGAAACTATTTACAGATACAGAAAAGCAAACTAATTAAGCATTATAGAAGCTCATAAGGAAGAAGAGGTTATTCTTGAGGAGAGAAAGTAAAAACACTTGGATGCTTTTTCAAGAAGTCAACAAAATCTTCAATTGATGGATATAGATTAATCAAGGAACTATAGGCAGACCTAGAGCAGTTTGAAAAGATATATTGACATGTTTCCATCTGGTAATGGCCATACAGACACTGGGTACACTCTGCAGGAAAAAGTACTGTCTGTACTCAATAAAAGCATGGTCAAGGATGGCTTTAGTTGCTCTAGTACATAATATGACTGACTGACTAATATAAGTGAGCCAACTACCACTCTTGGAGTAGCTAGGCTGAAAGGGTTTGCAATTTTTAAAAGTCAGAAAATAATGCTCTTGAACAGTGAGATGACTGAAGGAGATTTTCCAAGCATCTAAATATAAAGTGATACTCTTAGAGTAAAGAGTATCAATAGATGTTACTGTTATGAACTTAGGTCCTTGGGGTTGGACAAAAGAACAACTCTTGTATAGAAGTAACACAAGAGAACTCGATAGAGAT
>Ga0157357_1001168_pt1 | contig 11013 bp, 5 predicted proteins | sample AttcapACBM1_FD_111485 | JGI IMG/M metagenome (GOLD analysis project Ga0157357, IMG submission 111485) | Fungus gardens microbial communities from leaf cutter ant in Botucatu, State of Sao Paulo, Brazil - Atta capiguara ACBM1 | ecosystem: Host-associated > Fungi > Mycelium > Unclassified ... | reverse complement strand
TGTTGAAATCCTCAAGTTCATTAGACTTAACCAGATCAACTTGTTTGTTAGCAATGTATTTGGCCATGAAATTCAATGAATCCTTGATGTTCTTAGTATCCGATGCCAGGTATTCCACCGAACCGTGTAACGAAATAGGGTGGAAGCTGCCATCCCACAGATCGGGTTCCGTAGGAGCATTCGGGTCATACGGAAGTTGAATGTTGATGACGGTGTCGTCAACACGAGGAGAAGCCTCAGTGGGGTGCGTGGCAAGGGCGTGAGGAGGGCTCGAGGCAGGGCGCTCAATTATAACACGTTTGTTCAACGTGTTTCTGTTGGGGTCAGTCGCCATACTGACTCGAATTGCCTTCTCCTGAGATGTCTCATAGGACAACCTAGGGGAATCATCCTCCATATCAATGTCAACATTCATAGCGTTGTTGAGTTCCATTCTTTCATGGTACGCAACAGATGATTTGGTTGAGGACAAAGACGATGCCCTAGAAGTCTGTGTTTTAGGCGAAGAGGTTCTACCTCTCACCTCGTCGTAGTTGTCTGAGATATTTCCCAGAAGAATGTCCATCCCTGTGTTAGTTGAAAGTGACACAGTTGGTAAGTTGAAGGCTTGTTGAGAATGCGTATTTGAAGAAGAAGAAAGGAATTTATTCCCTAGGTCTCTTACGGGCGCTACCATACGAGATGGTGGTACAAGAGAAAGAAGGGGGTTTGGAGGTTAGTCGCGGTCTGCCCACGTGCTCCGCGTAATAAATTGTTGATATAAAAATAAAAAGATTATTCAATCATGATAATAATAGCAAATGGTCAATCGAGATCATACAAAACCAAACAAGAATTAGATTCCAAAAATTAGATTCCTATGGTATTCCGCTAGCATGACGCAAAAAATCACTGCTTCTCTTGGACGATCCGATCGTCCCTCCTTTCCCCGAACCCTGAGCGATGTCAACATGCCTATGCTGCCATTCGCAGCTGCTTCGCTCAGTGGAGATATCCCTGAGGCAGTTGACGGAGTTCTAGAACTTGTAGATGGATCTGCCTATCGTGGCATCTCATTTGGCGCAGAAAAGAGTATATCTGGCGAATGTGTATTTCAAACAGGTTTTGTTCCCGAACCATTATTCAGTTGATGTTGTTACTCACCATGGTGGTCATCGCAGGCATGGTTGGATACACGGAGTCTCTCACAGACCCTTCCTACGAGGGCCAGATTCTTGTCCTTACTTACCCACTTGTCGGCAATTATGGTGTTCCTGAACGTCCGTCATCCTTGGATGACCTGCCCACTGAGTTCGAGTCTTTACGCATCCACGTTGCCGCTTTAATCGTTGGTTATTACTCTCAGGATTACAGCCATTTCCTTGCCAAGTCCTCACTCTCCGCATGGTTAAAGGAAAATGGGATTCCTGCTCTTCATGGCCTAGACACGCGTGCATTAACAAAAAGGATTCGCGACAAAGGCACCCTGCTTGGCAAAGTCTTGATTCGTTCGGGAGAGTCCCGGTTCGGCAAGCGCAGCGGAATTTCTCCCACCTCTATTTCTCGTAGTCCTTCAATCCCTCCAACACCTTATACCTGGCGTGAGGATTATATAGATATCCCTTTCTCTGATCCCAACCAGAAAAACCTCGTCGCTCTTGTCTCCATCTCTGCTTCTCGCTTATACAAACCGACGTGCACACCTCGTTTCCATCCATCTGGTCGAATTTTGCGCATTATAGCTATCGACGTCGGCATGAAGTACAACCAAATTCGGTGTTTTATCAAACGAGGCGTGGAACTCAAGGTTGTCCCTTGGAACTACGATTTCCTCTCCGATGCAGAGCCTTATGATGGTATCTTTGTATCCAATGGCCCTGGTGATCCGACCATGGTGACAGAGACCATTTATAATTTGTCAAAGGCTATGGAACAGGGAGACCGGCCCATTTTTGGCATTTGCCTTGGACATCAGTTGATTGCACTGGCTGCTGGGGCGAAGACCTCAAAGATGAAGTACGGAAATCGTGGTCATAATATTCCTTGTACGGACGCACTCTCCGGTCGCTGTTACATTACCAGTCAGAATCATGGTTTTCAGGTCGACTCTGCATCTCTTCCCGCGAGGTGGAAAGAGCTTTTTAAGAATGCCAATGATGGTAGTAACGAAGGTATCTATTGTGAAGACAAACCGTTCTTCTCTGTCCAATTTCACCCAGAATCTGCCCCTGGACCTCGTGACACCGAGTTCCTCTTTGATGTCTTCCTTCGAAATGTAGAAGATTGCGTGAAAATGAATTCACCTGTTCCCGTCCAAATGCATGAGGGAGAGGGGGAGGATAATGACAGGCAGGTTCCTTGTGCGAAGGTTTCTAAGGTTGTCATTCTCGGATCTGGTGGCTTGTCCATCGGGCAGGCTGGAGAATTTGACTACTCTGGTTCGCAAGCCATCAAAGCTCTGAAAGAAGAAGGCATTTACACCATCCTCATCAATCCCAATATTGCAACCATCGCTACCTCTAAGGGTTTGGCGGATAAAGTATACTTTCTTCCCGTCACCCCGGAGTTCGTTCGAAAAGTTATCAAGTATGAAAATCCGGATGGTATTTACGTCACATTTGGTGGTCAGACCGCTCTCAACGTTGGTGTCAAGTTGAAGAACGAGTTCGCTCAGCTTGGTGTCCAGGTCCTGGGGACACCAATTGATACGATTATCACGACGGAGGACAGGCAACTGTTTGCTAGTGCCATGGAGGAGATTGGAGAGAGGTGTGCCCAGAGTTCAACAGCGACAAATGCCGAGGAGGCAGTCAGCGCAGCAAAGGAAATTGGTTTTCCTGTCATTGTGAGGGCTGCTTACGCTCTTGGAGGACTTGGATCTGGTTTTGCACAGGATGAGGCACAGCTTCGTGCTCTTTGTGCGAAAGCGTTTGCAACAAGCCCTCAAGTTCTTGTGGAGAAGAGCATGAAGGGATGGAAAGAAATTGAATACGAAGTCGTCCGTGACTGCAGAGACAACTGTATCACGGTCTGTAACATGGAGGTGGGCGTCCTTCCTATTTTAGTGTGTCTACGCTTCAATGTCCCTAGAACTTCGACCCCCTTGGAATCCATACTGGTGATTCCGTTGTTGTCGCACCTTCTCAAACGCTCTCCGATACCGATTACAATATGCTTCGCACCACGGCTATCAACGTCATTCGTCACCTGGGTGTTGTTGGTGAATGCAACATCCAATATGCACTCAACCCCACTTCCTGCGAGTATTGTATCATAGAGGTGCGTCGATATCTTCCAGTCATGCAAGGGGTACTGAAGTCATTTAAAGGTTAACGCACGCCTCTCTCGTTCTTCAGCTCTAGCTTCTAAGGCGACGGGTTATCCTCTCGCTTTTATTGCTGCGAAACTTGGTCTTGGTATTCCTTTGAATGAAATCAAAAACTCGGTAACTAAGGTGACTAGTGCTTGTTTTGAGCCCAGTTTGGACTACTGTGTCGTCAAAATCCCGCGCTGGGACCTCAAGAAGTTCAGCCGCGTCAGCAGGCTTCTGAGCAGTAGCATGAAGAGCGTCGGTGAAGTAATGAGTATTGGAAGGACATTTGAGGAAACAATTCAGAAGGCCATTCGGGCGATTGATGATCAGTTCCTTGGGTTTGCCAAGGTGTGTTATAGTATGTATAATGTTTTTTGGTGGAGCCTGAAAACATTGTAGAATGAATACGTCGAAAACATCGATGAGGAGCTGGTCAATCCGACGGACAAGCGCATCTTCGCAATTTCCACTGCATTCCATCGTGGTTATAGCATTGAAAAAATTCATCAGATGTCTAACATTGACAGGTGGTTCTTGACGAAGCTCAGTTACATCTTTGAAATGGAAAAGCACCTATAGTGAGTCCGGCTTTGATACATTACACAATTACTGAGATTCCGTTGAGTGAATTTAATGTCTCTAACATTCCGTCAGCTACCTTGCACCGGGCCAAGCAGCTCGGCTTCTCTGATCGTCAACTTGCTGACTGTATGGGTTCTACCGAATTAGCCGTCCGTAGGTTGCGACAAGAAACTGGCATCGCACCTTTCATCAAGCAAATCGATACTGTTGCTGCTGAATTTCCTGCCTTCACTAACTATCTCTATACCACCTACAATGCTGTTGAGCATGATGTCAAGTTTGAGGATCGTGGGGTCATTGTTCTTGGTTCTGGAGTCTATCGGATCGGTTCTTCAGTTGAGTTCGATTGGTGTGCTGTCCGGGCCATTCGAACGCTTCGTGAACAAGGTCTTCCTACCGTCATGGTTAATTACAACCCCGAAACTGTTAGTACAGACTATGATGAAGCCGACCGCCTCTACTTCGAGAACATCAGTTTGGAAACTATACTTGATATATATGATACCGAACACTCACGTGGGGTCATCTTGTCCATGGGTGGACAGACCCCCAACAACATTGCCCTTCCACTCTTCCGACAGAACGTCAAGATCTACGGTACCTCACCAGAGATGATCGATACAGCAGAGAATCGCTACAAGTTCTCTCGCCTGTTAGATGAGATTAATGTCGACCAGCCTCTATGGAAGGAGCTGACCAGCTTCGAAGAAGCTAACACTTTCTGCGATAAGGTCGGTTATCCAGTGCTCGTTCGCCCATCTTATGTCTTGTCTGGTGCCGCTATGAACGTTGTCTCTACTCGCGATGATTTGGCAAACTATCTCACTAAAGCTGCCGAGGTCTCGCGAGATCATCCTGTCGTCATTTCTAAGTACATCGAGCAAGCCAAGGAGATTGAGATGGATGCTGTTGCGAAGGATGGGAAGATGATCATGCATTACATCTCTGAACACGTCGAAAATGCGGGTGTTCACTCTGGTGATGCGACTCTCATTCACCCTCCCCAAGATTTAGACCCACAGACGGTTCGTCAGATCGAGGAAGCCACCGCCAAGATCGGTAATGCTCTCAACGTCACTGGTCCTTTCAATATCCAGTTCATTGCGAAAAATAATGAGATCAAGGTCATTGAGTGTAATCTTCGTGCCGCTCGTTCCTTCCCCTTCGTGTCCAAGGTCACTGGTATTGATGCTATCGAGATGGCAACCAAGGTCATGCTTGGATTGCCTGTTGACCCATATCCCGATGCCGGTCTCCCCTCCGACTACGTTGGTGTCAAGGTTCCACAATTTAGTTTCAGTCGATTATCAGGAGCAGATCCGGTCCTAGGTGTCGAAATGGCTTCGACTGGTGAAGTTGCTTGTTTTGGTCATGACAAATATGAGGCATATTTGAAGGCGCTGATCTCCACCGGTATTGTGTTACCGAAGGAGAATATATTATTCTCTATTGGAAGCTACAGAGAGAAACTAGAGCTGCTACCCTCTGTACAGAAACTCAGTACAGCTGGGTATAACATATTTGCTACCTCAGGCACCGCAGACTTTTTGACAGAACATGGCGTTCCTTGCAAGGTGAGTGTTCTTGATGACTAGGATGCACATTGACCCGATATTGATTTTCTCAGTATCTTGATACCCTCGGAGAGAACGATCGTCCTCAGGAAAAGTCAGAATATTCTTTGACCCAACATCTTTCCAATAATCTCATTGACATGTACATCAACCTGCCTTCAAAGAACCATTACCGTCGTCCTGCTAGCTATGCAAGCAAAGGGTATCACACTCGTCGCATGGCCATCGACTATGCAGTCCCGCTTATCACTAATGTCAAAAATGCCAAGATGCTAGCGGAGGCGCTTGTTCGCAAGTCATCCCTGGACGTCTCGTCCATTGACTCCAAGAACTCGTATCTTACATACAGCTTCCCGGGCTTGGTTAATATCGCCGCATTCGTTCCCAACTTGACTGCTGCTGGCAATCAAGAATGGTCTAACGTGACGGAAGCGTCCGTCGCCGCTGGCTTCACTACAGCTATCATACTACCGATCGGATCTGACAACATGGTATCGGATCGTCGTACATTTGAGCAGGTTCGATCGAATATTTCGAGCAGTGCTCACTGTAATTATGCCCTTGGAGTTACAGCAACTGCCGCCAATGCTCAAGCGTTGAACGATGAGATTTACTTACAGACGAAAGCGCTCTTTATTCCCGCTCATACCCCGCTGTCCGCCGTCGCTGCCCATTTTACAGCATGGCCTTTGGAGAAGACCATAATTACCAATGCTAAAGGATCCGACCTTGCTTCAATTCTCTTGCTGGCCAGCCTCCATAGCCGAAGCATTCATGTGACCGACGTCCAGACCAATGATGACCTCCTGCTAATCACATTGAGCAAAGCCAAACATCTGAAAGTTACATGTGATGTTTCGGTCTACTCTCTCTTCTATTCCAGAGAAGTCTTCCCTTCAACCACTGCGCTCCCTACCATGGCAGAACAGAAGGCTTTGTGGCAACACCTCGACAAAATTGATGCATTCTCGGTAGGAACTACGCCGTCTCGATTAGCTATCGATACTGGTAAGGTGTTCTCACCAACAGCCGGACTCGAAGAGATTCTTCCACTCTTACTCACAGCGGTGATCGAGGGCCGCCTTAGTATCGAGGACATTCGAACCCGCCTTCACGACAACCCTGTTCACATCTTCAACGTGCCTGAGCAGACGAACACCCATGTGGAGGTTGTTCTGGGTCGTAAGGTTCCCTTCAGGAGTCGCACCGGGTCCTGGTCACCGCTCGGCTCTCAACTGGTTGCTGGTGTTATCCATCGCGTCATGGTTCAGAATCAGACGGTGTATGTTGATGGTACCATTCTTTCCTCGCCAGTCGGTCGTGACATATCGGCAACCATCGTATCTCACGTACTTCCCAAGGAAATCGTTGCTGAGCCTCTTCCTGCAGTTGCCGCGGCATCCCAATTATCTTCCAGTCAACCTCAAAGTCTGCAGGCCCCGCAAACCGGCCATATCTCTATGAGTTCCACCCCCCATCCCTCCTTCCATCGTCGCCACATTCTCTCCGTTAGACAACTCACTCATCGCGACTTGCACGATCTGTTCTCCCTTGCCCATGAGATGCGTCTTCAAGTTGAGCGTAACGGTGTCCTTGATATCTTGAAAGGCAAGGTTCTTTGTACTGCATTCTACGAACCTTCAACTCGGACCAGCTCCTCGTTTGAGGCTGCAATGAAGCGTTGTGGAGGAGAGGTTGTTCCCATCACTATCGATAAGTCTTCTGTGGTCAAAGGAGAAAGCCTTCCTGATACCATTAGGACTTTATCGTGTTATGGAGATGCTATTGTTCTTCGCCATCCCGACATTGGAAGTGCACAAACGGCGGCTAAGTTTTCTTCTGTCCCAGTGATTAACGCTGGAGATGGTATTGGTGAACATCCCACTCAGGCCTTACTCGACGTTTATACTATCCGTTCAGAGTTGGGCACGGTCAATGGTCGCACTATCACCCTTCTTGGTGATCTCAAAAACGGTCGTACGGTTCACAGTCTTGTCACCCTCCTTTGTTTGTATTCCGTCCGATTGAACTTCGTTGCGCCTCCCTCTCTCGCCATGCCCCATGCTGTCGTGTCTGCAGCACGCAAGGCTGGAATTTCTATCACTATTTGCGAATCCCTGGATGAGGTCCTTTCACAAACTGATGTCTTGTATGTGACTAGGGTGCAGAAAGAGAGATTTGAGAATGAGCAGGAGTGGTTACACGTCAGAGATGCTTATAGGGTGGATCATGCAGTTCTTTCAAGGGCTAAGGAGGATATGATTGTCATGCATCCTCTTCCCCGCGTAAACGGTACGTCTGATATGTAGTTAAATGAGCTGAGGTTCATTGCTCGTCGTACAGAAATTGATCCTGAGGTTGATTTTGATTCAAGACGGGCTGTTTATTTCCGCCAGATGCGCTACGGCCTTTTTGTGAGTCACTATTTCATCGAGACGATGGTTTCCATCCTCAAATTTACTTCTCAGATCCGCATGGCTCTACTTGCCAGCGTTATGGCATAATGGCAGCCACATGTCCTTGATCTAGCATTGCTAATTTTGGGTAGATGTAACATGTGCTTATTGTATTCATCTTATTGTCAAGTCACAAATACAGAAAGTGACTAATAAAATTGTTAAATACAAATTTTAAACAAATTCTAAATATGGGCAAAATCAATTCTATTGTTAAGCATGGTTTACACTTTAAGCAGAGATCTGTAGACACTGCATGTAAGAAGTACAGATCAAGTAAAAGAGCTTACTACAGTAGGTGTATATAATGGTCTTGTTTGCAACTTATGAATTGTGTTGGAAGAATGTCAAAGTCTAATCTCTAAGTCTAAGTGTTGACATCTTCCATAGTAGATCACTCACATCAATTACCGTGAGTACTTTGTCTTCCACAGCAATGTTTATTTCTATTTAAAATATAGATCTTATTCAAAGTAGAGAGTTCTTCAGTAATCTTAAACTATCTCTAACAATGTATCCAAATATCATAGATATTATCCAAGTCTTTAAGAATTGTTAAATATACTGTAAATCTTCAGTCTGATAATCAACTAACCTTGGCACTAAACTCCAGTGTTAATGGCAACACACTCAAATCTCTATCAATACTCAATCTCTCAAACTTCATTCTCATTATCTGAGATTGCAATCAAGCAACAAGTAGTAGTAGAGTATATAAGCTGAAACCAAGGTTATTTGCAAGGTCCACACTCTATATTTTTTACATCCTTGAATACTAAGTTCATCTGATATCTGTTTCTGAAAGAGCTATATTCATTACTAGTACCAAGTGTATGGTGAAAGACTATTTGGAACTCCTAGAGTTGGCAGGTCACAATGTTGTAATAAAATTTGTAGATTTGGTATTCAAGACTAGATATTTCATCCCAACTCATACTACTATTGTGGTGAAGGGCACTGTGTGGCTCTTTCTACATCATGTCTGGAAGTCTCATAACCTTTCTACTTGTGTTATCTCTAACCACAGACCTTAGTATATTACTCCTTTCACAAGTGAACTCTATCATATACTTGGAATTGAAGTTATATCCTTGACCACATTATATCTTCAATCAAATAGACAAATAGAGTAGGTTAACTAAGAACTTGACTAGTATTTCTAGCTATTTATAAATGAGAGGCCAAGTGAATGATTTCTTGCTCTTAGTAGAGTTCCAGCACAATAACCATATACATATATTCACCTAGCAATTTCTATTTCTGCTCAATACTGGCCATTTTTTGAGAATGGGATTTGAGCCACACCAACAGGAGTCAAAGATAGAAAACATTATAAGGTTTATAAAGTATATGAAGGCCATACTAAAAGAGGCAAAATCTACAATCTAGAAGTCACAAGATAATAGCTAAATATTATAATCAGTGATGTATTCTATCATTATCTTCTATACCAGTGATCAATGCCATGGAAACTTATACTACCTGTTTCTCTACCAAGCTTCTATACTGCTATCTTGGTCCTTACATAGCAGAGAAAAGAGTTGGGCTTATATTATACCATCTGAAGCTCTTGCTAGCACTACAAAGATTGTATCTTGTTTTCAATGTTATTAAACTAATCACCACTCTCAAAGATTCAATATCTGGTAGACATCCTTGTTATAAGACAAAGAAGTGTAGGAAGATATTTCCTTATATATTAGTGGAAAAACATTATTTTATTAATCTACAGCAAGAGAGAGAAGGCATGTGACATGGAAGTCACATGATATTATGTCATAAGGCCTAGAGTGGTCTAGAAGGGCTTAAAAAGGTCTATGGTTTAGAAGAGTCTAGAGAAGTTGGGAAGAGTCTGGACAATGACGTCAAGGAGTATGTTAACCACATTGCTACCTCATGGTGTACACATGGTGTACTCATGGATAGCACATGGACTTTAGGGTAGAATGCACAGTAGAAGTGTAATTATAGCATGGATCACATGTAATAGTATATATAGGATAGCAATTCAGTAGAGACTCCTTATCGAGTTTTCTTGTGATTCCCACTTGATATCTTACTGAGAGATTTACTGCCTTGTGTGATTATTGGTCTTTGTGACTAGTGGTTGCCACAACAATCCTAACCTTCTGCCAGATTCTATGATCATTGATAGAGAGAAAGAATGGGAGATCAAAAAGATTCTGGATAGCTACTGGTATTGTAAGAAGTACTAATACTTGATCAAGTAAAAAGGCTTTAGTTTAGCTTAAGAAAATGCATCAAACATGTTTATACTAAATTGAGTAGCTAAGTTTTACTACTTCAATCTCCAAGCTTTGTGGTTTATTCAAGCAAGTGAGTTCTATACTATTAATTTCAAACCTGTACCATTTGCTTCAAATTATAACAATCTAGAAGAGAGACTAGATGTGAGACTCAACTCTTTTATATCTCAGCTCTGGAATCCTATTGCAAGCTTGCAATGCTGACCTGACTCTTTCAGACTCTGAACCTTGCAGATTTTACCATACTCATACTTTGTACCCTATCTACTACTATCATTACTTTTGTAATTATTATTATTTTCTAGTTATCTCAGTACTGTTTCACTAGATTAGAATAAACTGTAAAGTACTTATAATAGCTGTTGTCTTTAGGAAACCTTATTCTGTTCTCTTAGGTTTCTTCTTAAGGTATGTTTTATCCTATCTTTTAAGTAGATAACATAACCTTAGGTTTCTTCTGAAAATTATTAACTCTACATACCTTGCAAATATAGAAGACTGAGTACTCACAGAATTTTGAAGTGAATAATTCTGCCATGGTGTTATGATCTTAATCCTTAGGATTGGATATAAGAACAACTCTTGTATTAGAGAAACGCAAGAGAACTCGATAGAGAACTCTTCTACAAACTAGTCTACCTTATATAGTCCTACAGATGGTCCATGCTAAGCACTGTGCACCCTACCCTAAACAACCATGTGTAGTCCATGAGGTCAATATGTGGTGTCTATGTTATATGATGTCATTTGTTCTCAAGTCTTCTACTAAATTTTCCCAAGTCTTGTGATCTATCTTGTGACTATGCTATCAGGTAACTGATGTGACAGCATGACCAATCAAC
>Ga0157357_1001167_pt1 | contig 11015 bp, 5 predicted proteins | sample AttcapACBM1_FD_111485 | JGI IMG/M metagenome (GOLD analysis project Ga0157357, IMG submission 111485) | Fungus gardens microbial communities from leaf cutter ant in Botucatu, State of Sao Paulo, Brazil - Atta capiguara ACBM1 | ecosystem: Host-associated > Fungi > Mycelium > Unclassified ... | reverse complement strand
GTGATGCCATAGGCCAAAAGGAGATAGATTTAATGGGCTCGTCTGAGCTGCTATTTGATCAAGTTACATGTCGCATCCAAATACCCCACCCGTAATGTCCTATAGGTTGAGTCCTATCTATGTGTCTAATATGCACAAACTGTAGTCTCAGACCGTGCGTGACACTCAACCGGCTCTTCGCCCCAACATCGCAAAGGAAATGCAAGATGAACTCCTTTCCTGCCCAGTGGAAACATTTATTTCTCATTACATGCCCTTCTCACCATCTGCTGAGAATATAAGATGCGCTCGTGATGTCTTGGTTGGATCTGGGCATCTTGACCAATGGAAAGCTTTCGGTCGCACCAACCCCTCTTCATCGACGGAGCGTGAGCAAAAAGTTTTCAAGCCCCTGGAAATGATAGTGAACACGCTGCTTGGCCTTGAAGTCACCGATCCTACAACTTGCCAACTTCGGCATCCCAGTTTCCGGTACACAGGCTGCCCTCATCAGTTGCTCAAGGGCGAGTCTGTGAGCAGCGCAGCATCCAAAATTGATGCATGTATGAGACTGGAAGGCATGACATTCGACCAACTCCTGGGATCCGATACAGCCATTATTGCAGAGTTCAAGAAAAATAAGGACAGCAAGAGCGTCCAAATGGTATGCTCGTGTTGCCGATGGTCATGGGTTGCAACTGACGTCGAAATCAGAATAGGCAGCAGCTTCTTAGTGCTGCAAGTTATATCATGAATGATGATCCCTGCCGTATGTGGATGTATGGTGTATGTGTTTCCTTGAATGAACATCCATTTTAAGCCCACCAGTTCCTAGATTACAATCGAGGACAATGAGATGTCGTTGTGGTACTTTTCGCGTTCTCACTCCGTCAAGTCAGAAGCCTTTGATTGGACTCAGGTGTGTCATGGCTCACATAGATGCTCGTTGTCTCACAACCTTGGCAGAGGCTTGATGATTTCATCCGAGTTTTTGTTTCGTTCGTGCATGCCACGAAGGATGAAATGGGCTTCGATCCCACAGTAAGGCGTGTCATGTTCCACAATCGCATGTGCTATGTGTACCAAGTCGATGGCAGGTTCTTTCGGACGATCAATCCCCTCTTCCGTGGGCGAGTCCTTTGCATCGCTGGAAGGATGACGCGGGTTTGGGAGGCTGTTGAGGTTGGTGGAACATCAGAGGAGGAAATTAGGAAGGAGAAGAATGGAGGCAGGCGCCGGTTGTGAAGGATGTGTGGCTGGATAAGGATTCACACACAGAGGGAAATAACATCAGCAAGATATTTGCAGCCCTGGACAATGTGGACGTGGATCACTACACGTGGGACGCCAACATCGACACGGCCGACGGCGAGAGACTCAAGAGTATTATTACTGATATCCTCCACGGCAGGCAATACAATCAATATTTCATGGCCATTGAGTGCGACCAGCGAGGTAAGCTTACAAAAGAACGCGCTCAAGGAGCTGATCCCGATCCCAAGATATTCGATACAGAGCTGATGCAAGAGCCACCAACTGAGACGAAGAAACGGACAGTCTCAGGTTCTATGCAACTCACAATGAGTTCAAACTACTCAGGGAAGGCAGGAAGCACGCCTGCGCATCTGCCTTCCCGTGACTACAAAGCCAAGTTCCAATATCGGCTGGTGTATGAAGATGTTGGCAAGCCACTCGACAAGGCGCCCAACCTCAAGTCGTTTTCCAAGGGAATTCACGATGCTTGTATCGGTGCGTCCTGTAGCTGTTTGATGGATGTCTAGTGGTGCTTACTGTCTTGTAGCCCTTATATTGATGTTGCTGGCAAAGTGGGTGCACCGTGATATCAGTGTGGGGAACATCATATTGGTGAAAAATGAAGACGGCAAGTGGATTGGAAGGGTCAGTGATCCGGAATATGCACGGGAATTTGATAGTACGCCAAGTGGCCATAAGGACCCGAAAACGGTAATTTACATTTCTCGATATGCTGCCTTTGTTGTCGCTAAGTTTCTGCAGGGTACTCTGTTTTTCATGCCATGGGAAGTCCATTCACGCCAGAGGCTGAGAGAGAAGCCTCCCCCCATATGCCAAAAGGTACTCCATTTTTCATGCCTTGGGAAGTCCATTCACGCCAGAGGCTGATAAAATCTACCCCACAAAGCAGAAGGTTCATTTATGATCTCCTATCTTCTCGTGTGGCATATGGTGCCGAGGAGCAGTGGCCCCCATTCTATCGGTACGACTACGATCTCGAATCCCTGTGGTGGATCCTCCTGTGGGCCTGCCTATTCTGTCTCTTCTAACAGAAGAGACCTAGCACATGACCTTCAAGTCCAGATAGGACTTATATTATGCAAACCCCATATAATATGCATATCAAACAATCCGTTCCTCCTCAACTCGAGAGACTCGTTCCCTTCATACATGCTCTACATGCCTGGTTACATTACAGCTATGCCACTGCTCCCAATGATGTCAATGGCTATCTGGAAATTCATCAGTCATTCTGGTATGGTTTGGACCAAATGCAGATGCGATGAATGATATTGAGCTTTCTAATCTCGAGTGAGCAGGTGGCAAGAAAGAAGTGGGTGAAGTATGCATAGTATTTTGTAATAGATATTGTTGTAAAACAACTAGCCACTGTCTAAATTAGCTAATATTTGTCAGGAAAAACTATAATTTGACTACAAAGCCAAGTTCTAATATTGGCTAGTGTATGAAGATGTTGGCAAGCCACTTGATAGGGTATCCAACCTCAAGTTGTTTTCCGAGGGAATTCATGATGCTTGTATCGGTGTGTTCTGTAGCTGTTTGATGGATGTCTAGTGATGCTTACTGTCTTGTAGCTCTTATATTAATGGTGAATTACTATCAACTCATGTGGTATATAATACCAAGGAGCAGTGGCCCCCATTATATCAGTACAACTTTGATCTTGAATCCCTGTGGTGGATCCTCTTATGGGCTTGTCTATTCTGTTGGAAGGAACAGAATGTACAGCAGCATAATGCAGTGTGGACAACTGACAACCACTTATCTGTAGTAAGTACTATAATAGAGAGCTTAGGAAGTACACATAATGATAGAGGACAAGTAGTAGTATTAATGATTCAACCTATGTGAAAATTTTTCATTGACTACCTAATCAGTACCATTGATTATGAACTAAACACTTAGTAAGTAAGTGCTTTGCAACACTTCTTCTCACTTAAGATATTAGCTGTTAAGCAATAGAAATAGAAGCAGATGGGCTTAGAGTATCTCTAAGCTAAGAGACAGATGGAAATGACTGAATAAGACTTGACCAAGATTTTTTGTCAGAATATCAGTAGGATTCTTTTTCTATTGATATGATATGGTTTAACTTGTTTGTTCTCAATTAGGTCTCTTATATAGTGATAGTAAATACCCCAGAAAAGTGAACTTTTCCAAGATTGTCACCATAAAGATGAGAAGATGAAACATTAAAACTGATCTCATTGGAGAGGTTTCTTGTTCAAACAAGTTGATGGCCACAATTAGAAAGGGCCATGTATTCAGCCTCAGTTGAAAATAGTGATGTAGTATGCTTGAACTCTTATATTTTATTTTATTTTATTTTATTTACCTTTTTCTTTTCTTTTCTGTTTCTTTTATTTCTTGAATGATGAAGAAGCATGTAATATCATAGGTCTGGAACATAGTAGAAAAAACTAGAACAATGATGTCAAAGGTATGGTTGTAGCATGTTCACCTTGTGGTAACAGTATGGTAGACTTATAGACAACATATGCAGTTTAGAGTAGGACTTGTAATAGTAGTATATATAGTGTAGGAATACATTGGAGACTTCTTGTTGAGTTCTCTTATGATTCCTATGAGACTCTTGTGACTTAAAACTACTTTAGTGAACTATTGATCATTCTGATTAGTGATTGTCACAACATTCTGGTAGTATCAAAATTGTAGATAGTAAACTTTATATTTTATATTTTACATTTATTTTCAGACTTAGGGTTAGGGGTTAGCATGATGTCACAAAATGTCACAGTCACAAGTCACACAATCACATAATATATAAAATATCATAGAAGGTTCTGGAATAAGACGATATCATACAGTATATTTTACATATGTTAATCTTAAGGAAAATATATGATCTTTTAGGGTAGGCTAAGGTTAGTGTAGCATGGACTGGTAGTCTAATATATATATAAGGTAGACAAACTTGTACTTGAAACTTCATTGAGTTTTCCTATGTTAACTCTAATACAAAGTTTATCTTTCATTTTAACACTTTGAGACTTAAGTTGTAACATTAGAACTTGATATCCCATCTTGAAACTGCCTAGCTTAGGACTTTTTCTCTTTTACTCTCTATTTATTTTTAACCAAGGGCAACATTGCTCAAAGTTAAGAAGACAAGGCTAGACCTTAGGTCCAAGGGATTGGTATTAGTTACCAGAAGGCTGATGTGGATGATGGAGACTAGGCATAGACCTCTTTCTAGATATACTTATTATTTAAGTATACAGTATTGTGTAATATACTTGTACTTTTTCATATGAAAGCTCTGTGCTACAGCATCTACTTGTGATCTGTACATGTACAAAAATGGCAGCTGCTCTTAAAGCATCATTTAGAGTAGAACAACCTTCTTAGGTCAAAATTGTTTACAAATCTTCTTAGAACAATAGTTAGTAGTTGAGGTAGTCAGTAGACAGTATGAGATAGGACAAGAAGAGAGCTTACTAGTATCTACCAAGATTGAGTCAAGTTTAGATTACAAGTTGGAGAGGGAAACTAGCACTGGTTTTGCTCTGTTTCTTTATATATCTTCACTTCCTATCCTACCCTAATATTATCATCACTGACTCCAATTGATTCACTACCTTTTTACCATAACATGAGTCAATACAGCTTAATTAACTTGGAACAAATAATCAGACAGTAATAAAAGTAGCTGGTCTGGGAGGAGTAGTAGGAGAAGCAGTAGTAGCAGTCTCTTAACCTAATACTAGGTCAAATGTAGAAGTGGTTAAGCTACAAATATTTCATGGGGCTGTAAATAAGGTTTCAGGGTTTCTGATAGTATGCAAGTTATATATCAGAATAAGAATGAGGGAGGTACTAGTAGAAGAGCAGATACAGTAGGTTTTCTTATATATAGGAAGGGTTAGCAGACATTTAGAAGGAGAATGCAATAAAGAATTTAGAAGGAGGGCTTTTGAATTACAAAGCAATAGGGGAATTTCTGGCAGATTTAAAGGAAGAATTTGGTAGGGGAGATGATAAGACAATGAAGGTGGCTGAGTTGAAAAAGGTAGAACAAGGGAATAAGATAATAGAAAAATTTGTGTAGGAGCTTAGAAGAGCAGCAAGAGATAGCAGATATAAAGAACAACTATTAATAGAAGAGTTTAAACAAGAGATGAATGTGATTATTCAGTAAAAACTAATGAAATCAAAATACCTCTCTAGAAGTATTGAGCAGTGGTATGAGAGGGTGACAAACTTGAACAAGTATTGGAGGAAGAGTAGAAGAGAAGAAGAGAGGTTAAGAGGCAAGAAGGAGATAGGATCTCAAGCACTAAGGCAGAACATATCAGAGGTGTAATAGCAATAGCTGTTACAGTTTTAAGTCTGGTCAAGGAGGCAAGAGGCTCCTTAACAGCAAGTGTTGACAGGGCCTGCTCTTATGAAGAGAGTTCAGAGAACAAACACAGTCATGGTAAATCCAAATCAACAGATAGGATTTGTGCTTAGGTGAGACCCATATGCTATGGATGTGGATTAAGGGAGAAATTGTTACAACTGTGGGAGTTCTGGATATATTGTGTAATACTATAGAAAAAGAGGAAATTGGGAAAGGATAGAATAGAAAAGAAGAGCAAATTATAGGACAATATGAACAATGGTAACTTAAATGGAAAAGAGAATCTAATAGTCCTTAATTAGGTTCTAACTATAATAGGTTTGCAATACTTTCTAGAGTAATGGACAATAAATTCTGCTGCAACCTAGATAATAGGAATGTGCTGAGAGAAGTTATAGTAAAGATTGGCTTAAAAGGATATTGTGGCAACTACTAGTCAAGATGACTAATAATATTACTAAGTAAACTTAATAGCAGAGTATCTTGTGGGAATCATAAGAGAACTTGACAAGAAGTCCCCAATGAATTGCTACTCTATTTATACTATTCATGTATGGTCTTTGCTAATGATAAATAGTTCTGCCCTAATGTATACATGTTGTCTATGAGTCCACCACACTATTACTACAAGGCAAATATGTTTTCTGACATTATTGTTCTAGTCCCTTTTTGTTACAATTCAATAATCTTAGAGTTGATCAAAGAAAAGAACCTTGTATTAGGGTTAATATAAGAGAACTTGATAGAGAACTCTGTACAAGATTGTCTACCTTATATACTAAACTACCATAGTCTATGCTACTACTTCTTTAGTCTATTCTGGACAACCATGTGTTTGCCTCAAAGTTAACATGTGTTGTACACTGTTACAAACTCAAGTCCTTAAAGTGGAACAAGTGAATGAACCTTGTATTAGGTTAACACAAGAGAACTTAATAGAGAATTCTATACAGGAATGTTTACCTCATATACTAAATGATGATGGTCTATGCTACTACTTCTTTAGTCTACCCTAAAGACTATATGTTTACCTTAAGATCAATATGTATAAGACATGTTGTTATGATATCATCCTTTTAGAATCTTCTATGTTCTTGTGACCTCATGACTTGTGACTGTTACTATGACTGTGTTATCTGATGTGACTGATGTGTGACAGCATGGTCATGATATCATCACTAACTTTAACCTTAAGTTCAAAATGGAAAAATAAATCCAAAAGAAAATGAAAAAGAAATATTAAATAAAGAAGTTAGCATCCAAGCTTTGCATGTTTGATACACATGTTGTATAACATCATACTTCCAGAATCTTTTACATCTTTCTTTGTGATCTTGTAACTTGTGATTGTTATTATGACTATGTTATCTGATGTGACTGATGTGTGACAGTGTGATCATGATGTCACTCTAATCCTAACTCTAAGTTTAGAAAAGAAAAATAAATGAAAATGAAAAAGAAAAAGAAATATTAAATAAAAAATAGCATTCAGGCTTCACATATCTGATACTTTTACTTTATTCCAAACTTATGATATCACATCATGTGATGCATCATATGACTACAGTTACATGTCTCTTTATTGTTTAAAAAAAGAAAATCAAAATTAAAAGAAAAAAATATTCAATCAAGAAAAATAGATAAAAAGAAAAGAAAAATATTAGTGTCCAAGTATACTATGACAAAGGGATTGATATATAGGAGAGAGTAACAGTAGAGACACTATTAGATAGTGAAGTAACAGAACTGGTTATGAGTTTGAAGTTTACCAAAAAGTAGTAATTTAAGCTGAAAAAAATAAAAAGACCAATATATATGAGAAATGTGGACAGTTTCTTTAACAAGAAGAAACCTATTGAACATATAGTGGAGATAAGTATTTATTATCAAAGACACAGAGAAAAAACAAAAATCAACATAATTAGAAGTCAAAAGTAGAGTGTAATTTTGGGAATGCTATGGCTTGCTCACCACAATTCTGAAATAAACTGGAGAACAAGAGAGGTAAAGATGATAAGATGCCCAAAGAAATGTGGAAAGCAATAGAAACTAAAACAAGAAAAACCAGAGTGGTAAAAACAAAAGAAAGAAGAAAAGAAAGAGAAAGAAGAAAAGAAGCAGAAGAAGGAGGAAGAAAGAAAAAGAAAAGAAAAGAAGGAAAGGATGATAGAGATAAAAAAAGTAATAGAAAAGTAAGAAATTTGGGATGAGGAAAAAGTAGCAAAATCTGAGGAAAAAGTAAAGAAGTTAGTACTAGAATGATTTCATCAGTGGATAAATGTCTTTGGAAAGAAAGCAAGTGAGAGGATACTGATGAAAAATATGTGGAATCATGCAATAAAGATAAAGAAAGAGTTCATACTGAGGAAGAAAAAGATGTATCTATTATTGAGGGAAGAGAGAGGAGAGATATATGAGTTTATTGAAGAATAATTGAGAAAAGAGTATATCAGACCCTCAATGTAGCCTCAAATAGTACCAGTGTTTTTTCTGGGAAAGAAGAATAGTAAGAAGCATATGGTATAAGACTATAGATATTTAAATGAATGGACAATTAAAAATAATTACTCTTTGTCTTTTATTTTGGATATTGTAGAGATTATAGATACAAAAAAAGTATTTACAAAGTTAAACTTATGATGAGGTTATAATAATAGATGAATAAAGGAGGAGAATGAGTAGAAAGTAGTATTCATGACTCAAGAAGAGTTGTTTGAATTCACAGTAATGTTCTTTAGACTTACAAATTCTCTAGTGACATTCCAAGCAATGATGAATAAGATTCTTTGAGACTTGATCAATATTAGGGAGATAGTGAGCTTCATAAACAATGTTATAGTAGGTATAGAAGAAGAAGAAGTAAGTGAAAGGTGAGAGAAGTGGGATTTTTGAGAGTAGTAATTGGACTAGAGAAGATTAAAATGAAAGAAGAAAAAGTAAAAAGTATATTAGAATGGCTGACTCCAAAAGGAGTTAAAGATGTATAGAAATTCTGAGAACTTTCCAATTATTATTGGCATGCAGAGATAGCTAGACTATTGTATAATATGGTAAAAAGAATCAGAAGTGAGATTAGATGGAAAAGCAGAAGAAGGCATTCAAAGAGCTAAAAGAGAGGTTTATAAAAAAATGGTGTTAGTAATACCAGACTTAGACAAAAAATGAAGATGAAAGTTAATATATCAGATTATGTAATAAGTGGAGTATTATTTATGGAAAGTGAAGATAGAAAATAAAAACCAGTAGTATTTTTCTCAAGATCTCTAAATGAGACAGAGAGAAATTATGAGATCTATGATAAGAAGATATTTGTTAGATATATAAAGCTTGAATACTAGTTTTTTTATTTAATTTAATTTTCTTTATTTTGGATCTAGGATTAGGGTTGGAGTAACATCATGATCATACTGTCACATATCAGTCACATCAGATGACACAGTCACAGTCACAAGTCACAAAGTCACAGAGAAGGATATAGAAGGTTCTAGAAGAATAACATTATATAGTATATGTAATACATAGTCATTTAGGGTAGACTAGAGAAGTAGTAGCACAGACCATAGTAGTTTAGTATATAAGGTAGACAATCTTGTACAGAGTTCTCTATTAAGTTTTCTTATATTAATCCTAATACAAGGTTTCTTTCTTTGATTAACTCTAAGGTCATTGAACTATAGCAATGTTAGTAGTAATAAGAAAATTGAAAAACTGGAGGTATTTACTAAAAGACACCAAGTTTAAAGATGAGTGCAAAAGTTGAGCAGAAGACAAGCTTGTTGGGTATTGTATTTGTCAAGATTTGACTTTATTCTGAAACATATTCTAGGAACAAAAATAGGAAAAATAAATAGACTTAGTAGAAGACTAGATTGGAAAGTAGAGATAGAGAATGACAATAACAATTAAACATTAATTAAAGAACAATGGATTCATAGTCTAATAAAAGTAGTAATAGAGAAACCTGAGGTAGATATAATAGAAAAAATAAAAATAGCTAGAAGTAAAGACAAAGAGATAGTTAGAGTAGTAGAAGAGATAAAGAAAGTAGGGGTTAAGAAACTATGAGGGGATGAATGGCAGATTGAAGAAGATTTAATATCTAAAGAAAGAAAAGTGTATATGCTAAAGGATAAGAAATTAAGAGTGGAAATAATTTAGTTACTAGTAACCAGATATAGACAAAGGTGAAAGATAACAGAATTAGTAATGAGAAATTATTGGTGGCCAAAAGTAATGAGAGATATAGGAAAATATGTAGAAGGATATGATCTATGTTAAAGAACAAAAAATAAAACAGAAGTACTAATAGAAAAGCTGAAGCTCAGTGAAGTACTAAAAAAATCTTAAACATATCTAATAGTAGATTTTATTACTAAGTTGCCATTAGTAGTAAAAAAGAATGTAATCTTAGTAGTGTATGATAAGTTGTCTAAAGATAACATATTTTGTAGTAACAACAGAAGAGATATCAGTAGAAGAGTTAGTATATGTTAAAATTGAAGAAGATGGACTTGATTTATTTTATTTTATTTTAGATTTATTTTTCTATTTTTCTATTTTTAGAACAACTAGGGTTAGGATTGATTGGTCATGCCATCACATCAGTCACCTGATGATGTAGTCACAAGACAGATCATGAGACTTGGAAGAATTTAGTAGAAGATTTGAGAAAAGATGATGTCATACAACATGGACCCCATATGTTGGTCACATAGACTACACATGGTTGTTTAGGGTAGGGTGCACAGTACTTAGCATGGACCATCTGTAGGACTATATAAGATAGATTAGTTTGTAGAAGAGTTCTCTATTGAGTTCTCTTGTATTACTCAATACAAGAGTTGTTCTATTGTTCAAACCTAAGAACTTTAGTTCATAACAGTATAGTTGTTTAGAGATATTATATAAGTTGCTAGAAAGTATAATATTAGATAGAGAACCATAGTTTGCAGCAGATTTAACAAAGGAGCTGAATAAAATGTTAGAGATCAAAACTAAGTTGTTAATATCTTTTTATTTATAAACAAATGGACAAATAGAATAAATGAATTAAAAGTTGGAACAGTATCTCTAGTTCTTTGTAGATTATAGACAAAAGGACTGGCTATAATAACTAGTATCAGCAGAACTCATAGTCAACAATAAAGTACATTTGGCAACCAAAGTATCTTTGTTTATGATGAACTATGATAGTATTGTAGCAACTATTAGTCAAAAAACTAATAGCAATACAAGCAATAAATCTCAAGGTGGATATCAAGTGGAGATCATAAGAGAGCTCAACAAGGAGTTTCTGATGTATTGCTACCCTATTTATATAATAGATATATGGTTCATACTAACAATAAATAACCCTATCCTAATATCTATGCATTAACTATGAGATAAACATACTGTT
>Ga0157357_1001165_pt1 | contig 11032 bp, 13 predicted proteins | sample AttcapACBM1_FD_111485 | JGI IMG/M metagenome (GOLD analysis project Ga0157357, IMG submission 111485) | Fungus gardens microbial communities from leaf cutter ant in Botucatu, State of Sao Paulo, Brazil - Atta capiguara ACBM1 | ecosystem: Host-associated > Fungi > Mycelium > Unclassified ... | reverse complement strand
ACTGGACGGCATTTGGAATATCTGACCCAGTTGCATGGTGCAATCCTGGGCCCAAATTACGCTCTATTTGGCTGGTATACATTCCTAGTGTGAATAACAGTGAAGACTCTATATGGAAGCAGCAGGAGGCATCTATGACTTGTTCTTGAACATTTTTTGGATGGCAGCAGTCGAGTATGACTTGGGACGCTCGAGAGCTAAAGGAAATGACTAAGTCCATGAATGATGGGCAAAAGTATCAATCCAAACTCACGAGCACCGAGGGCACGATCCCAGATGAGCTGAGCGGAAACACCAAAAGCACGAGAGACACCAAAGAGAACGGTGTAGTACTGCATCTGGGTCAGACCGTAATGAGTGAGGAGAACACCCGAATGAGCATCGACGTTGGGCCAGGGGTTCTTGGCCTTGCCAGCCTACACGATGTGACGGATAATGAGAGCCCGAAGAAATTTTTATGAAATGGTCCGACCTACCTCGAGGAGGATATCAGGAACGAGTTTGTAAATCTGGCCGACGAGCTTAAAGTTTTTGTCATCAGGGAGGTGCTTGAGAGCAAATTCACGCTGAGCAGTGTAGCGAGGGTCGGTCTTTCTCAAGACGGCATGGCCATAACCAGGGACGACCTGGCCGGCCTTGAGAGTGGACCAGATATAATCTTTGACTTCCTGATCAGAAGGTTCCTCGCCAATCTTGGCTTGCATCTTGCGAAGCCAGACAAGAACCTCCTGGTTGGCAAGACCGTGAAGAGGGCCAGCAAGACCGTTGAGAGCGGCACCATAAGCGAGGAAGGGATCGGAGAGAGCGGAACCGACAAGTTTGCCAGTGTGAGCGGAGACATTACCACCCTCATGATCACTGGATGCAAGGTGAGTGGGATGACAAGGAGAGGGCCCTGAGGAGGGATCAAACGGACCTGTGGATGGTGAGGTAAAGACGAAGGAGCTCGACAAAGGCGGGGGTCTCGCTAAAGCCAAGGAGGTGGGCAAGATTCCAAGAGTAGTCCTTGTCAGCATCAATCGAGGGGAGTTTGCCGAGCCCATAAACATTGCGGTAGATGCGGGCAGCAAGGTTGGGTAGTTTGGCGATAAGATCCATAGAGTCCTCGAAGGTAGGGCCCCAGTAGTCCTTCTTGTTCATACCGTCCTGATAGGCCTTGGCAAAGGCAGAACCATGGTTGAGCTAGAAAGGGGTGGGGGTGAGCAAGGAGGATTGAGATGGCAGCATGTGAGGATGTGACAGACGGCGGTGACGGCTAGACTGAACTGGCTCATGGGGTGGAGGTTGGGAGGGCATCGGTCAAGGATCTCCTCGACAAAGGAGGGAATGGAGGCACGAGCAGCCCAGTCCCTGGACAGCTCGGCGACCTGATCCTGGGTGGGGACTTCACCAGTGACTAGGAGCCAAAAGAGACCCTCTGGAAGGGGTTCCTGGCCACCAGGGGCCTTTGGGAGCTCTTTTTGGATATCGGGGATGGTTTTACCGCGGAAGCGGATACCTTCCTCTGAGATAGGGAGGTGAGGGACTGGGAAAGCAGATGTTGGCAAGAGGTGACGTACCAGGGTCGAGAACGGAACCATCCCAGATGAGGGCAGGAAGGCCACGCATGCCACTATGAGATGGGTCAGAGAGGGAGGAAATAGTAATTGGTGATGATGTACTTGCCCGTAGAGCTGGTCGACCTGGACAGGAGCAAAGGTTTTGTTTCCGTGGGCAGCGCGAGTGGCTTTGACCTGAAAAACAGGTGGTTGAGAGAAAGCAGGAGAGAGAGAGAGAGAGAGAGAGAAAGGACTACAATTTCGAGTTGTTCGGGGATGAGTTTGGCGACGCGCTCCTTGAGGGAGGTAGAAGCGTAACGGACACTGGCAAAGCGTAGTGGGAGAATACGGGACTGTTAAGGGATGAGTGAGGAATGAACAGGAGAGACAAGACAAGACCTACGGCAGCCAACATGATGATGGTATGGTTAGAGAAAAGAGAAATTTAGAAATGGGACAAGCCGGAAGGGCAGACACGTGACTTTGTTTTTACAGCCATGGCGCTGCTGCCTCAGGTGAGTAGTGTGGTTGTTTGGTGGTGGTGGATTGCTGAACAGAGAACAGAAAAAACATTATCGACAGCGCGCACATGCGAATCCCTTCTCGGACCACACACTCGCGTACCCGGCGAGTCCGGGGGAGATGGAGTGGGAGGCGGCGTTTGCGGGCGGCGGGGCGGCGGAGTGGGCGGACATTGGGTGCGGGTTCGGAGGGTTGCTGGTGGAGCTCGGGCGGCAGTTTCCGGAGCGGCGTGTGGTGGGACTGGAGTTGAGGGTGCAGGTAGCAGCGTATGTCGGGGACCGGATTGCTGCGTTGCGGGTGGCCGAGCCCGGGAGATTTGGCAACATCGGCGTGCTACGGACCAATGCGATGCGTTTTCTGCCGAATATCTTTGCAAAACATTCTCTTTCGGCGCTGTTTTTTCTGTTTCCGGACCCTCATTTCAAGGCCCGCAAACACAAGGCCCGCATCATCTCACCCACCCTCCTCGCCGAGTATGCCTACGTCCTGCGCACCGGCGGCATCGTCTACACCATCACAGACGTCGAGGACCTCCATCTCTGGATGCTCACCCATCTCTCCCAGTTTCCTCTCTTTGAGCACGTCGACCCCGACGTCCTCCGTACAGAGGGCCACGGCCCCGTCCTCGACGCCGTCTGCTCCAGCACAGAAGAGGGCATCAAGGTCGACCGCAACGGTGGCAAAAAATGGCTTGCCTGTTTCCGTCGTATTGATGTGATGTGACGTTGTACTACGGTATATGTATATAATGCATCCCGAGGTTATGTTGAGGTTATGTTATCGTTATGTTATCATATCATGTCATGCATCGTTCCATCACTGCTGCCTTCATTTCCTTGTGTACCACCTTCCCTGCTTCTCCTGCCAGCCTGAAAATCTCTTCAAATCGCTCCACGTTCAACCGGGTCTCCATGGTCACCAGGACTACCTTGCCCGTCTTGGGCATCGTCGCCACCGTCACATGCGGCACGTCGTTCTCCTCCAGCGTCGTCAGATCGAGGATGGCAGAACTCGAGTGCACGCCTCCTGTTACCGCACACACAAAATCCAGCATTGGAATCCCTGCCCCGATCAGCGCCAGTGTTGTCCCGTTGAGACATGCCTGAAGTAGTCCCCCATCTTGTTGTAGCACTGTAATATACACATCAATTTCCGAGCGAGGATACAGTTCAGTCGAAACCACCGCTTCAAACGTAGACTTGATGGTTGCTGCCATCTCCAACACCCGCCTGACTACAATTCAATCCTTGTTCAGCAACTTTTCTTTCTGTTCCACTTACTTGTCCCCGCGCCCTCCTCTTCGTCGTTCCCCTGTGCTAAAAGCTGCCACTTGCACCTCCACATGAATATGAGCCCGGTTGTGTATCGTTTCCGACCTCGTTTTCGCTTCTCGTGGCCCGAACACCGACACCATAACTTCTGTAAGTCCGTGGTTGATAGTCGCAGATCCGTCAGCCTCCCCTTGCTGCCCCAGCTTCATCGTCATCTCTCGTAGCTCAAACTGACGCCTTCCATCAGACCGATACCCACCCTCATTCAAAATTTCCACTCGAGATCCCTATTTTCCGTAAGCCATCAGTGTGCAAAATATCAATATCATCATCACTGACCATGATCAAGGTGTTAAAATCGGAAATCGCCGTTTGATGTGTCTTTCTCTCCTTAACCATGGCCATCCCCGTCTTGCCAATGTCCATACTCGATACAGATCTCTATAAAGTATGCTCATACCCACTAACACCCATGATCAGATGTACTCAGTACTTGTAGTTAACAATGCAACAAGCCGTGCTTCACCACTTTCCAGACGTCCAAGCTTCCTACCGCTTCATCAATCGCAGTAACACCATCCACTTTTCTCGTAGATGCTTTCAGAATCTTCGTGCTTCCGTAGCGCGTCAGCCTATCCATATCCACCTATGATCTCCTCCATACTGATCTCCTCTTTACCAGTCTTTACCAACCTCACCCTCACTCCTTCAGAACGAATTTGGTTACAAACTCAATGCCCCTGGTTCTCCAAAGACTACCTTGATTATCTCTCCGCTTTCCGCTTCAAACCTGATCAAGTCTCCATTCAATTCATCCCGGCCCCCCAAGACACTTCAGTCGGTCAAATCGACATCCAAATCAAAGGTCCCTGGGCAGAAACCGTCCTCTGGGAAGTCCCTCTCATGGCCACCCTCAGCGAAACATATTTCCAGGTCGACAACACAGACTGGAACTATGATCACCAACAAGGTAGCATTATCGCAAACACTTCCCTAGTTCTGCCCCCCGCTTACACCTCTCAGACCTCGCATTTCAAAAAGGCAAAACATTACTCGAAGCTGGGTGTTCTTTCAGCGACTTTGGCACTCGACGACGCAGATCCTTCCATGCACAAGACCTGGTCATTCAAGCTCTTGCACGAGCCTCACAACAATTTTCCACTGGCCGCTTGAGCGGGACGAGTAATGTAAATTTCTCAAGCTCAGACATCTGAGCAAACACGCCTTCTCAAGTAGCATCCTTGTCTATAGGCTTATCTTGCATACAAATACAACCTCACTCCGATAGGCACTATAGCTCAGTACGTGTAATCTTAACCAACTACACCAGTGTTGCTTACGGTCGTTAGTGAATGGTTCATGGGTGTAGGTATTTCTCATGCCATCTTTTTACTTTGATCATAAAAGGAGTTGAGTAGACTGGCGCTTTGAGAGGATACGCACATGCCAACAATACCGCACTCCAACTCTGGGAAGAAGTTTATCCAAACACTCCTAACCTACTCATAGCACTCACAGATACCTTCTCCACCCACGTTTTCTTTCGGGTGAGTGCAAAAACTCGTGCTCATACATTTCATTGCTTTTTAATTTTTCGCCTGCCAGGAAATTATTCAAAATCCAGAACGAATTACAAGTTGGACTGGATTACGCCAAGATTCGGGTGATCCATTCCTGTTTGCACTTCGCGTCAAAGAGACATATGAGAAACTTGGGATCAATTACCGTGAAAAACTCATCGTATTTTCCGATTCACTCGATATCGAGAAAGCAATCAACATTCAAGAAAAATGCAACCAACTCGGGTTCGAGAAAGGTATCTTCATTTTTTGATACAGAGTGACACATTTTCTGAGTTTCATTTATGCAGTTTCATTCGGTATTGGAACATTTCTCACCAACGATTTCTGCACGCTTTCGAGTGGATCAATAGAGAAGAACAAACCATTGAATATCGTTATCAAACTTAGCTCCGTAAATGGCCTCCCTTGTGTCAAAATTAGTGACGACTTGACCAAGGTCAATCTCTACCTCTGTCTCGCGCGCGCATCCACGACCTCTAACCACCTTGTAGAATACGGGGGACAAAGATATTGTGGATCGTATCAAACAAGATTTTGGCCTGGATGTAGTATAAATAACTCATGGACTCGTGGCGGATGCGATGGATAAGGCGACATGTACAACGCATCGCGGTTCCAAACCATTAGAGGAAGAAGACATAAGAAATATTTACACTGGACAAGAGTATGTTTGTTAGACAAGAAGTCGAAACTATCTACGATTGTAGAAACTCACTTTCCTGATAGTCAGCTGCTAAAAGTCTGTAAAAACCACATCCTAATTCAGTGGTTTCTACCAATGAAAAAAATACTTACAGTTCTAATACAATCTCTCGAGGAATACGTTCCATTAGCTCGTGTAGAGGAATATCCTCCCTAGGCCCAACTGTTTCATAATGCGACTTGAAGCTCATGTATTCAACCAACTTCTCAGCAATAATGGCTCTGTAGGACGATATGAAAAAGCCTGGGGGAGTTGAGTGTTCATGAATGCAAACCGTTGACCCGATGAACAAGTCTTTGTCATTGCCTCTGCGTAACTGCCTACCCGAAAAATTGTGATAACATACATTTCAAAGAAAAATCATGATGATACTTACTTTCTACATCTAACATCGCTTTCATAGTACCACTTGCCTTTGCGATGTTTCGACGGACAACGAATGAGAACCCGTCTGTGCTAGTGATACGAACCCAATCATTATCAGACATCTGTGACTAACCCTTTCTCAATAGGATTAGTGTCGAAAAGGATCCGTATATACACACCTCTGTGTTTTCAGATTGCATTGCAATATAACAGGGAATGAGACTTGTTGAACGTTGTTGATGCCAGGCTTATTAGCACCATCTCTTGAATCTTGAAAGATTGGTTCCCAACAACCCTTAGACCAACCGGCCTCAAAGATGACTTGAAAGAAAGAAGTAGAAAAGAAACGATACTGGATATAGCTAGCTCAGCAAAACCAGTACAGTTACGTTGATAAGTCCAGTCCACCAAATTCGGGTATATATATATTTAATTTGGATGGACGGCTACAAACTCTCAACCAACACTAACTTCTCAACTGCATCTGAATTCTGAAAATGTCCGATGTTCGTGCTCTATTACGTGCCAAATGCCAGGAAGCCCGTATATCTCATCCTCTAGCCTCTTACAACGCCTCGGGTCAACTCAAGTGTATCATCTGCGGTACCCTCGTCAAATTCGCGTCCGCATGGGAAGGTCATCTAGGGAGTAAAGCCCACAGAACACTTGTTGCCCGTATCAAAGAGGAAGAACGTTTACGAGATATGACACAGATGAAAGAAGAGGTCGCAGATACAACCCAAGAGGAAGAAGAAGAGATTCAACAGATGGATGTCGAGGACGAACAGGCGGGTCATAAACGCAAAGTCACGGATTCTGTTTCCGATGAAACTTCCACCTCTAAAAAACCGAAACTCGCAGTAGCAGGATTTCCTACAGATTTCTTCTCAGATCCTTCGAGCGCACCTGTTCTCGGTGACCATTCCGACACTGACGATGAGGGTCGAGAAGAGCCCGCTGCACCTGCAAAATCACTCTCAGCTATTGACCTCGAATACGAGAAATTTCAAAAGGAAGTTTCCCGGGTGTCAGATTTCCGCGAGACGTACGAACGGGCAACGGTCGTTGCCGAACCCGAGCTAGCACCTGAAGTTCCTGGAGGATTACCAGCTTCTGCCGAAGACAACTCTAAGGCGCAAGAAGGAAAGGAAGACGAAAAGCCAGAGCTTACGGAGGAGCAGAAACAGCAGCAAAAGGAGAATGAAGAGAAGGAGCTTATCATGGATCGGTTAATGGAGGAGGAGCGTGCTCAAGAAGAGGCAGATATGAAAGTGCAGATGATGAAAAATAGACTGGAGGCGTTCAAGAAACAGAGGGAGACAGCACGAGCAGCGAAGGCGGCTAAGAAAGCTTCATGGTAAGTTATATTATCCACTACACTGAATGTTTATGGTACATATAAATGATATCCCTAGACGCAATCAAGTTTCAATGGCACTCGTTTCGTCCTTTTTTTCCTCTGACAAACCCAGCCACTTTGACCAGTCCATTCCTTGCTTGTGAAACATCATAAGACCCATCATTACGGGAAGATACCACAAACTATGTTGAAACACCGTTCTTGCCTGCTTTTCGCCACCGAACCTCCACCACCTCCATGCCGCTCGAAGAGTAATAAAATTAGGAGGCAATGCCGTGAGTGCGAACGCCCAGGTTGTGAGACCAGATAAAGGGACCAGGACAGAGCAGATGGGAATGAGGAGGGTAGCATGCCGGAGGGACACGAGTGTATTTTTCGCAGGGTCGAGGACCGATAACATACGATATCCAGCTTGTGCATACGAACCTCGCACAACGTGTGAGAGTGAATTAAAATGCGGGAATTGCCAGCTAAAAAGCAGCATAAAAAGTGCTAAGGGTGCGAGTGGATTGTCGATGAACGATAAATCCAAGGCTGGTAAGTCGGGCGACATGAAGCTGGGAAGGAATAAATGGACTGGGTAGTCTACGCTCGGCCAGAGTTTGCCTCCGCAAGCTACCCAACCCATGAGAGGTGGTACAGCGCCAACGATGGCTCCGAGCCACGTATTCCATATTGAATGACGTTTCATCCATGTGTACACGCCTGCGTAAAGGGCGACATTGCCTGCACCAAGAATGGCTGTGGTGGGATTTACTGCTGTCCAGAGCAGAACTGGGCCAGCAATCCCCGTTATCGTGGCAAATACTGCTGCGCGTGTAGGAGGAATGGCTCTCCGACAAAGCGGACGATTGCGAGTTCTGGCCATCTGGGCATCAAACGGAACCTCTTGAAGCTGGTTGAGCGAATTTGCTGACGCCGAGCAGAGTGCTGTACCAATGGCAGTTGAGAACAGAATGGGCACCGTTGTTGGTAGAGGTGACAGTGCAACGCCTGACATGGCAGTGAGGACATTGAGGACGGTAAGTCTTGATTTGGAGAGCTCAAGGTAGACTTTTGCGGGGGTCGGCGCATCGAGTTTTTTGTACGCATCTTTTGGGAGAGAAATTGGATGATCTTCGATTGATTTCCTGTCGAGCCACTGAGTGTTATGAAAGAAAAAAGACGAGAATATAACAGTTGGTCTGCGAGCCTTCAGCGCAACGGCGATCATGGTACTGTTACAGGGGTCACGCATCCATACCCGAACCACCACCACCACCATCCCTATTGTAATTAGTGCTGGGTGTTCCACTGAGCACCTCTCATTAATCCCTTATCCCAACGTCAACCACTTCCGGTATCAGAAAATGGACATGTCAGCCCAGGAAAAAATATTCCATATTTGAGAAGATAGACCAACACAGTCACTTTGTCTGAATCTCATCTCTTTATGCTATTTGGTCAGCCCGACTTTCCAGCTTCCAAAGGTCAGAAAATTGAGTAGCATGTAGAGTAACTCTGCATAAATAATTATTTGGAATTTTTCCTAAGCTGATAGTATGTATATACTAGCTTAAGCAGTGTAGGTGTTATCTCACATTGTTTCTTCACTGACTCCTCATTAATTCCTCAAGGATGGATGCCTTACACTTTTCTCATGGTTGTTAGGTATGTATCGTGTAGATACTTATCTGTATTCTTGTACTTTACCAATAGATTATCTTCTCTTCAATCATTCAGGTCTGAACTAAGCTTAAGATCATGAGATTTGGTAAAGTGACATGCTCACCTTGCAAAAGAAGTGTGCATAATGTCACTGATGACTATTACATAATGGTTAGGCCATTGAAGAACAAAACAAATAATTGTATTGTGATTAGGCTACTAAACAAATAACATTATTGAAGAATCAAGGCAAGGAGTAGAAATCTTAATGGAAAGTCTTAGACTAGAATTACTTGAACTCAGCTCATATTGCAACTTAGACAAAAACTTGGGGAAAAATGTAAAAAGTAATCATCTGGTCTCCAATATTTCTTATGTTTTATGAGTCAGCATCTTATATAATGATCACTAGATATAGATACTTATACAAGATATAAATATGAAACCTAACATTAAAAAAACTCTAATATATCCAATATGCTAGGTATTACAACTTAAGACTCAGAGTTAAGTTAAAAGAAGAACCTTGTATAGGGTTTACACAAGAGAACTTGATAAAGCTTCTAAGTACAATCTATTTACCTTATATACACTAGCTAATGGTCTATACTACACTAAACCTAGTCTATCCTAAAGAGCATGTGTTTGCCTTAAGATTAATATGTGTAATATATACTATATGACATTATTATTCTAGAACTTTTTATAATATTCTTTTGTAACACATAATTGTATCACTATAACTTGTGACTATGTCATGTGACATCACACTAACCCTAACCCTAAGTCCAAAATAATAAAGATAAATGAAAATGAGCAAAGAAATGAAAATAAATAAAGTCTATTATCTTTAACTCTGATACTAGAAATATTTAATAGAAGATGACAATCTATGAGATAACAATCATTTAATAAAGTTTATACATGAGAGTAGAAGTCTATAGTATTGTATAAAAAAAGAACAGATAAGATAGATAGACTTATCTGTAAAGAAATCTGCTACTTTGTTAAATCTCAAATTTCAAACACTTAATATTTGTTGCCAAACTTGTAAACTTTTTCTTTCTCTAGCTACAAATCTTGTAGAGTTTATCAAGTCAAATTTTGTTATATACCAAGTCTAACTGGCTGGAAAATACATCCCTATGGTAATATTGCTCCCTTAATGTCCCTAACAAGCCTGTCTTCTATAATGGCTATTCTTTTTGCAATATTTTTCTGTAATAGTAATATAACAATCTGGATATCCAATCTTCTATGATAAGAATACTCCTATCTGACTCAGTCTTTTATGAAAGAGTCTTTCTATCTTATTTCTATCAGTGTCTTACCACTAAAACCTCTACTCAGAGTGATAGGGGCTATACTACTAAAACCTTGAGCATCTCCTATATCTTCTACTCATATATAAGACTAGTAATTACACTGTAATTTTCTAGTCTGATAATTGATGAAAATAATTCTTATTGAACTCAATCTCTAGTGTTCAATGATGGCACACCAATCAGCACTCACTCTCATCTTAGACTTCATTCATTTATCCAAAGTTGCAACTACATGATAGATAGACAGTGTAATATATAAGCTGAAGCTAAGATTATTCCACAAGTTCATATTACTAAGCACAGAGTTTATACACTCTGTATATCTCCAAGTCAACTCTAAGGACTTTTATTTCCTAGTATGAACCATGTCTGACATCTTTACTATCTTAGTATTTGGGACTTAGTATTAGTGTTATAGTATAATGACTGTTACAAGTTGGTCACATATGTCACTGTCACTATTACATAATCACATAATATAAGAGAAATATATAGAAGGTTTTAAAATAATAATATTATACAATATATTTTTCACATGTTTGTTAGAGTTGAAGATAATGGACTTGGTTTATTTTATTTTTCTCTCTCATTTTCATTTTTCTTTTCCATTTATTTTCTTATTTTGAACTTAAGATTAAAGTATAGTATGATATTATGTCAGTCATATATATTATAGTCACATGATCATATAACACATAGAAGAATATAGAAGATTTT
>Ga0157357_1001163_pt1 | contig 11062 bp, 4 predicted proteins | sample AttcapACBM1_FD_111485 | JGI IMG/M metagenome (GOLD analysis project Ga0157357, IMG submission 111485) | Fungus gardens microbial communities from leaf cutter ant in Botucatu, State of Sao Paulo, Brazil - Atta capiguara ACBM1 | ecosystem: Host-associated > Fungi > Mycelium > Unclassified ... | reverse complement strand
ATCAGAAGTCATTAGCGATTTCTAGAACCCTATCTATTCTACCTCCTTCAAAAGGTTACGTTCTATTCGCTACTCCAGTTGACAGTTGGAAGGAGAGGAACTACGATGATGTCATTTGGAACCATCACAAGGGGAAAATTGCGCTTCGGAGCTCACGAGACTAGGAAGAGTGGTATATCTCAGAGCCAGGCACGAACATGCTGCATAATACAAGGACTAAGTGTGAAATATACATATAATTCGGCTGACCCCTCAATTTGCATGGCCCTCTGGAAGGCCTGAGCAAACGTATCTGAGTTGACTTGATGAGGAAATCTCGTAGGGAGTTTCATGTATTGACCAGCGTATTCTGTAATTACGAAATGAATAAACATTCTGGGCCCATGTTAACAACGTTGCATTTCAGTATCCTTTAAACTAATTCCGACTGCTTGGCGTCTGAAATTATTGTACTGGTAAGCCCGCATGGCTGTCAGTTGGCCCTTAACACTACAAAACTTAAAACGGAATAACGAAAGTGCATGATGTAACTCGTACCTTCATCATCATCATCATGATATGCTGTTGAGTCCCCTGATAGGCGCGGTGCGAAAAAGGATATTGCTATTCAAAATTACCTCGGGTGGACCTCCTGTGTTTCATGAAACAGCAAGCTGGCAAAGTGCTGCCAGTGAGTAAGTGATTCATGACACGACGGACAAACAAGCTGTCAGCAATTATGGTGCTGCCGATTGAGTCGCAACATCTAGGCTTCAAAATTTTCGAACCGCAGCAACTACAAAGAGGACTGGGGGTATATCGCACATGTATTGCCATAGGCGGAATTTGATACCGAGCTCCCAAGCCTATTTGTTTGTCATGAAGCTATCTCGAACGCGGGATGTATCGAGATGTATAATATGATAAAGAAATTTCTTCTGCGCAAATTTTACGCAAATTCAATGGCAAATTTGCCATTCATCATCACTGACGAGGCCAGACTTTGCAAGGGGGTCAATGAAAAATGAATGTTGTAGTGCCGGCTTGTACGGCTCGAGAGAAAGGACACTACAAAAATTTATAATGCTGTTGCCTAAAAGGTGTTACAGGTATTTTTATATTTTAGCAATGAGAAAAACTTTTGCAGCCATGAACGTCAACTCCCTGAAATCACAGTTTGGAGTGGGAACGTTTTAATCTGAATCCCAAAAAAGTGTTGCATAAAATCACAGCTTTTATTGGTTCCAATAGACAGACGGCCCTTATAGTAGACATGTTGGCTTATGTGTATGTAGTATGTAGTGCATCGTCGTTGAAAGATAATTACGGCGTTTATCCCAAAACAGGAAGAGTGACACACGGTCAAACGACCGCTTTGGTGACCGTAGTTGATGTACTGAATAGTTTGTTCTACGGAGAAGTTAATCCATAGGTTTACAGTAATTCCTCTTTTTTCATATAATGTCAAATTTTAAGTGTATCAATGGGCCTAAAAGAGCTATCGACTATGAGAGGCTACCCCTTATGGTCCCGGTAAATGTTCAGAGTGCCCCCTTCAAAAGGATGTCAAGTTCCCGTATCGAGGCTAGCAGTGAGGAACAGGACATGTGACGATCCACCTGGCAGAGGAAAGAGATTTTCTTGCAAGTCACGATTAATCAATCAGTCGTGTGAGTGAGCAAGATTGACCAAAAGCGATAACAATTAGCGCTAATATCTGTAACGAAACATGGGTTTGAGCGTATAATTAGAGCCTAGCGTTTCCCTTCTGCTCCAAGATCCAGAACGTCCCGGTTATAGAAAATGTAAGCAAAGTCAAAATGACACCATTGTAAAAGACAAGGTACGACAAGGTACGAAAACACTTGTTGGGGTAGAGAGGAGAAGCACTTGGCAAGGGAAGAAAAAGGGTATTATGGGGCAAGAGTAGTTCGAATGGTCTGTGAGTGTGTCATGGGCACAATGTTTGCTCCAAAGAGATCTTCCGAGAGGTCAAATGCTACAGGGAAAAAAAATCTCGTCTGAAAAAAAAACAAAGACTCTCCCAAGAAAGGGAACTGAAGGACGTTCCAGCGAGCTGGGCTGACACGGTGACAAGACAGTTCATTTGTGTGATCGGTCGGTCATTGACCCGGTCACCGGTCAGGGAAGTTTGATACCGATGTTACGACGCGACAGATCGATGATACGGGTTTTGAATGAGTCAGGAAATGGAGATACCATTGATGATAGAGTTGATGCCCGAACTTTCGCAGGCTCCGTCCAGGTGGTATTCCGCTCGAAGGGGGGGAGGGATTTGAGAGAAGTGGGGACTGGATAGAGAGAAGGGGGGGGGGCGGATCGGTGAGAGAGACGAAAAAAGAGACGCAGGGCTGGGTTCTAACAAATATGAGTGTATTAAGGCGGGTAAACCGAGGAGCATAATTATGCAATATGCAATGCATATGCAGCATGTTCAAGCGTAGGTCAATCAAGTGCTGACCTAACGGCAGCCAGACCATTGTGCTGTGTGTAGAGTCCTGAGAAGCCGATTAAAGAACGACCCCTCCGGTGAGTAATATACTAGAGCACGATGAACAAATTGCTTGAAAGTGATTCTCGTGTTCTTTTCGAGGGATGAAGTGCATTCAAAGAATCGGTAATGCGGGTGTATCGGAGAAGACCACGAGGCTGAAGAATTGAAACTTCAAGAACGTGCAAGCCCAGTGATAGAACGATGATCCACGGTTGACACACAAGAACAAAAATCCGTGTGTGTGCGGACGGTATTATCTGCCAAATTTTCATTCTATTTTTTTCGGAAACTTGGCAGCGGGGCAAGACAAGATGCTGCTACTTATTGCTCGCATCCCGCTTCCTTCGCTAGAAGCGCATGACGGATATGCAAAGAAGGACTTTCACTATGAATCAGAAGAGAGAAGATGTGTCCCCGTCTCGGTCCCCGTCTCGACGACAGTCGGGACAATTGTGGGTGATTTCTTCCATGTGGAGTGCGTGCGATACGGATTTTCAATTTCATTGCTGTTCAAGTGGAGCCTTGGTTCTGGAAGAATTGAGAGGTTTAGAATAAGCTCTGTGAGCAGAGGAGAGGAGACTCCAGCTTCCGAGCCTTTGGGGAGATTGATTGGTCAACAAAGCAATTATTACGTCCATATTATAATTGTCAAGGTGGGCTGCCAGAAGGCAAAACGTTAAGCCAGTGTGGCCCAAGGACGAGATGATTGCCCACACCAGAGTTTCTGACTGAGCCTTTTTTCTGCCAGACTCCTTGCAGGTGTATATGAGTCTGTTTGGCCAAGGACCCCCTCTTCGCGAAGCAGGTGGTAATTTAATCCTCACCCGAATGGCATGTGGCTGAACCGAGTGGACTCTGCATCACTCTCGCTCCCGACGCAACTTCGTTAGCTCACCACTAGGATTTTATTATTTCCTCACCATGCACAAGTCTAATCCGTTTTTAATCCTGTGATGGGTTTCAGTGGGTCACTCATTCACACGGGAATCAAAGTTGGGATCAGAAAAAGTTGCATGTTGTCTATGTATGTGTGTATAGATGCAGAAAGTGATTGCGAGGGAGTACAGAAAAGCACAACACCAACGACGTGAGATAATAACAATCGATATATAAAAAGAGTGGTGGTAGAGCAGAAAACAAGTGTGAGAGAGTGGATGCGAGATGGTGGTGAGATGGTGGATATTGTGAGATAGCTGCTTGTGAACAGTGACCCAGTTTATAAGATAGGTGGATGTCTCAACAGACCTTCAAATGAGATATGTAACAGTGGCCAACAAAAGAAACACAATGGAAACAAGTCGAAAACGAAAGAGAATATGTGCGCACACGAATGAGATTTTTGAAAAATACGCCTAATTCCTAAGCAGCGACACGACGATAGAGTGGACGGCCCCGAAAGAGCTCAGGAAAATTAGACTCTTTGCGAACAATGGTACGAGGCTTTGTCACTGGAAGAGCCATGGAGGTAGTTACCCAGAACGGTGGGGATAGATCATGTTCGTCTAGGGACGATCGAGGGGAAGATAGAATTCGGGGGGTAACGGGCACCCCTCTGGAGAGCACAACGTGGCAGTCATGAACCTTGGGGGAAGCAGGGGATCGAGAGGGAAGCTGTGAAGAGCTGAGTCGAGTGCATGCGGCAAGGTCGCTCGCACGAGCGTTGGAGATGGAGGGAAAGGGTCTTCCAGGGAAAGGCGAGAAAGGCAAGGCGTGGGTGGAGGCGGGCGTGGGGAGAGAGTCCTCTGAGGTGACGGTTCTTGCTGTGCTCCGTGGGGAGTGAGTGAGGGTATTGAGGTGCTTCTGGAGATTGAGGATAGGCCGTGGGGAAGTGGTAGTGGATAATTCTGGTTTTGTCATGGTGAGAGAAGGTGGCAGGGGGCGAATTGGCCGTACGAGGTTTGGGGCTCGATAGATAGAGCTGATAGAGCTGATAGAGCTGGAGGTGGCGGAAGAAGAGTCATCGAGCGGCAGAGAAACCAGTCCCTGTTCCTCTGGACGGGCTCCAAATGGTATCTCTGCAGCCCAGGCGCGAATTCCAGCAGAACCACGGCCCGCCCAATTGGTTTTGGAGACGGCCTCGACGCTGTACATCCGGCCATCTTTATCATGAGCCAAGTCCTCCTCATGGAATTCCTCTTCCATTGTGTCCTCTGGATACTCGCAAGTGTCCTGACCAAGTGCAGAGCATGAGCGAGGATGGTAGTTTGAGGGTCCTGCACCAAATTGGCACTGGAATGAGCAGTAAATGTTACCGCCGTCCTTGGAAAAGAGTGAGAAATCTGCAGTAAATAAGAGAGAGAATAACATACGACGCGTTTATTGCAGGTGAGGCACCAGTCAGTGTCCATATCCATGATTAGAGGAGGAATGAGTATGTTGTGGGCTCTGCGCCCACAGACCTTATATTGCCTGGATGATGGATCTCCAAATCTCATCTCAGATCGATCTACTTGCCACATATGGAAGCTGTGAGTTCTGTCACAGAGACCAATAGCGCGTCACGCTGTGGACCAGTCCAGATCGGTAGCTCGGTCAGACCATGGTGCGCCCAAGCCCCACTTGCGCTCCTCCAAACCACATATGTATGTATGACTGTAAGCTGCCCAATGACTCTGTTGTTTGCAGACACAAGCACCGGCGGAGGGAGGGGCTGGGCCTGGGAGAAAGAAGCACAGAGGAGCCGGGCCTGGGAGCCATTCTGGTGTGGAAACCACCCGGCACCCAGGTTGTCCATTATCCTTTCTTTGCAATAGCACTCAGAATTTTGTTTCTCCCGCGTTGCTTGCTGGCGGGCTATAAATGTGCAGATGTAGAGACATTGTACAGGATCACAACTGTTCAAGGTGTACATCTATCATTCCAATCGACGACAATGAGAATTTGTTTTGTTCACCCCTCCCCAACATCAAGTAGTCCAGTAATTCAATTTTGTGGCTTTGAGGGAAGGCCCGTATGTAGACAGCGCATTCTGACTCCGAGGGCAACGACTCACCTTGCTGGGGAGGAGAAAAGGGTCGGACACTCGGTGGAGTTCGGAGCCCTCGACATACATTTGCCATGTTGGTCCAGGTTCTTGATCTTCTCCCTTTTTCTTTTTCTGATTCCATCACGCCTGCCGGAGTCTGGGTTGAAAAGAGCCCTCAGAAGCCCCCGCAAGAATGGGAAGCCATAGTATTCACATCAAGGAATTTTGTTCCTTGTATATAATCCCTGTGAAACAGTCGCGTGTTTCCATTTGTTTGGCGAGAGAACATTAGAAGCAAGCGTTAGGTACACATTTTTTTACCTGGTTGTCACCGCCGGTTTCTGATGATCATGGATTAGAAGAGGGGGAGAGAAAAAACTAGAAGTAGTTGTGTAGTGGGATAGCTTGAAACAGCTGATACGCCGCGGAGTGTCCCATCTCCCACAGAGTGCCACAGAAAGAGAGACGGTCATCAGTAGGGACTGTCAAGTACTGCTACACCAGAAATAAACAGCCCAGTGGCTGCATGCACACGTCCGAAATGATCATGATGACGATGACGGTGACGAGAATGATGGTGATGATAAATTCCCATAGCTGCTGTGTTCAATTAATAATGTCGCCAGTCAGTGGGAGGTTCCAACGATTCGAAGTACGGCCAAGCGACCATACTGGATCCGCCCACGACAACATTATGGTCATATAAGGAGATTGTCGAGTCTGGTCAGAGGAGATGCAACTCCCCTGGTCATCTGGCGCAGTCTTATTTGTCAAGTAGACTCTCCTAACAAGGAACCGAATAAGACTCCGAGAGACTTTATTCTCGCTTCATCATCGACGCCACGAAATGACTGTATTGAAATTTGAGTGACAATTTGGTACCAAAAAATAATCGGCGGATGCGTTCCGTATTGTATTCTAGTCTTGAATAATCTGCCAAATCAGCCCACTTACAGATATAGATGCGGAGCGCCGTAGCGTAGATATCAATTAGGTTTTCTTATTTGATTTCAGCCGGTCTGCATGGCGTTGAATTTGTTTGAAATATGGGGCCGAGGTCTGAAGAAATTAGACTCAATTCTCAGGTTTATCGTCACGTTCACATAAATTTCCCTCTTGCTAGTGAGGATGTGTAAAGATATCGATATCCGATTCAAGCGAACAATGGATAAATTGACATCATGATCTAATTTAATTTAGTGACAGCCTACGTAATATGAGTCCTGAAAAGAGAGCCCATGCCGTCCGGAATCACCTACTTGTAAAATCTCTGAGTCTTATTTTCACTGAAAACAATATTTCTCGGAAATGGCTCATAGATTTGAATAATAAAAGTTGGCCACTATGTGATCAACGATTGACCACAAGTGATGCGAAAATGCCACCATCCATCAGTCACGGCTTGTTTATAGCTATAATCAAACTCTAAGGACCATCATATGTCAAAAGTCTTCCGTCTTTGATTTTGATACTTCCACCCAGATGTTAATCCGAGGAGCAGTTCAAGAGGCCATCTGCTCATATAGAGCCCATATAACTCATGAGTGTAGAGTGTAATTGTCAGAAATTTATAACTTGGCATCACATCTAATTTAAGTTCACAGTTAAATTAGAGTTTCAGGTAAATTATAATGCATAGGATTCAGGGTTGTTATGTAGTTATAATGCACTATAATAGTTTTTGGCTATTTCTAGTAAAGGTTCAGAGAAGGTTGGAGTACTAAAGTTTTTTATTTTATTTTTAAAATCAACAATTTATTACATGGGATGTGGTTGTAGACTGTGGTATCTACAATGTAGATACTTAAATACCACAAGAAATAAGGAAAAAGAAAGGGAAAGGAAAGAGAAATTAGGAGGAAAGGAGATTGTAGGCAATACTATTTTACACTAAGTAAAGTGATAACAGTGAAACTACTATTAAGCAATTCCTTCATGGAAGGAGAATGCTCCTGGATTAAATTCAAGGAAAGTGATGAAGTTCTTTAAAGACTCTCTGTTGGGATTCCAGTATCTGTTATACCTCCTGCAGTCATATAGGATGTGATGTCTTGATTTGATTGGATAAACTCTGTATAGACATTTGAAAGGTTCTCTAGGAAAAAACCTCAGACAATATTCACCTATAGGGGAATGATTTGTAATGGCTCTGGTTGCTTATGCACATAGAGTGTTAGTATGTCCAGATTGTTTGAGCCAAGTGCCATCTTTTGTATAAGTGGGTTTAGTAGGTAAATTATTGTCATTGATTAGGTCTAGGAAATTATTCCCTTTGTAATCCAATGCTTGAAATGTCATTTGCCAATTTTGTAGGATTGAGTCATATTTTTCTTTCTTGCTAAAATCCCATGACAATTTACAAGGGAAAATAGAGTTAATATTGAGTTGTTTGGTCTTTTTTTTGATGGCTGAGTGAGGAATGTTGTGGCAACCACTAGTCTAAGAATAACCAATAGACTACTAAGTAAACTTAAGAGCATAGTATCTTGTGAGGATCACAAGAGAACTCGACAAGGAGTTTCTAATGCATTTCTATACTATTTATACAATATATACATGGTCTGTGCTGACAATAAATAACCTTGCCCTAATGTCCATACATTGTTCATAAGTACACCATATGTACACCATGAGGTGAATATGCTGTTAACATATACCTTGATATCATTCTTCTAGCTTCTTCTCTCAGGGCCTGGTCCTATGACCTCACATCATGTGATGTGTCATGTGATCACAGTCATATACCTCTTCATTATCAAAGAAAAGAAAAAGAAAATCAAAAGAAAAGAAATATTAAATCAAGAAAAATATTAGTGTTCAAGTATACTATAACAAGGAAGCTATTCCAAAAAGCAATTGAGTTGTTAGAGCTCTTGTTGAAGAATGCTCTAAGATCCTGAGATACAGCAATGAAATGAAGTTGATATGGGTAGGAAGATAAATCAAGATATATCTTGCAGTGTGTATGGCATCAGTAATGACAATGATATTTTCAGTGTTTGGGATCTGAACAGCTTGATTGATTCTGCATTTAATTGAAAACAATTCCATCTCAGTGGAAGTAATGTTTATTGCATAGTGGATTGTTTTGACTAAAATGTTTTAACCAGAGTGGATGTGTGATATCAAAATTGCAACATTATTCTTAATACCAGCATTGGAAATAACTAGAATAGTATTTGGATTTGAGAGGGAGTCATCAAAGATTTTGTTAAGGGTATGAAGATGAGCATTCTTAACTTCTGTGTTTTTACAGTTCACTGTATGAAAAGAGAAATGATCAGAGAAATTATCTACTAATCAAAATCCAGGTAAAAGTTCTTTATGAAGTCTATTAAAGAATAGGAAAACTTCATTTAAATGATTGCTGATGTTCATAATTGAACTCTTGATTTTTTGACATTGTTTGGATGTCAAGTTACCTATTGATAGACAATGTGGTTTTGCCTTCTTCAAGTGTTGATCATCCAAAAGTGAGTTAAGAGTGTGTTATTTAGGTAAAAACACTATTCTCAAATGATATCTTCTGCTGACTTTGTTGAAATGAAAATGTATAGGAATGAGGCTAGCTATAGCCTCAACTTTCCATGAAGGTGAAGTGCAGAATGCTCCTGTGATTCATAGTGCTACTCTGCATTACATTTTCTTTAGTTCTTTGAGAGGATTAGAGAGAGAAGCCCCTTTGTAATACCATAGTTAAAAACTATAAAGTGTAGTGAGCATGATGCACATCCTGTAAAGGAGTTGTTTATGTAAGGGCAACAATCCCCTGGTAAAATTACCTAACATTTTCATACTCTTGATGGTAGATAGGGTTTTGTTGGAATAGAAATGAATATGTTAACAAAAAGAGAGTTTTCTGTTAAAGATGAATTCAAGGTATTTCCACTTATCCTTTGGTCATAAAATAGGTTCTCCTAATGATCCTAGGTCTAGAGAAGAGGGATTGAGATTTTTTGTGGTCCTGGAGAAGTGAAAACCTCTAATCTGTTATGTTCAATTGTAAGGCCAAATTGTTTGAAAAGAGAGAAAATGATACTATAACTATAAAATAAATTTGCACTTGATTTTTTATAACATTTTTCCTGAGAAATAAAGAGACTTATGAAAGAAAGAGTGAAAACAGAAATAGTAAATAGAAAATTTTGAGATCTTTTTTTGAAAATATAAAAAATAGAGGTGATATAGAATGTAGATAATATGGAGGAAAGAGCAGAACCTTAACCCACATCTACATCTGTCCTAAAAGAAAAAGAGACAAAGTTGTTCCATATATACTGGGTTTTTTATCAATTAAATAATTGGAAAAGAAAAGAGAGATTCTTGGGTTGAACTTAGCTTTGTTCAAAATCAACAGAAGGAGCTGATGGTTGAGTGATGGAAAAAATTGAGCTATGTCAAAAGCCAAAGTACTCATATGAAGACCTTGAACCTATCCAGTATGAATTAGATGAGTTAGATATAAGCCTATGTTTAGAGTGGAATATTGTTTCAATTCTCCTAATTGGTTCAGATAAACAAAATTAGAAGTAACCAAATGGATTTGAAGCCTTTTGCTAATGACTTTCTCTATAAGTTTTCCAAGTATGTTGAGGAGGATAATAGGATGAAAAGTTCTTAGAAAGTCATATACCAGTTTGTTTGGTTTGGAGATAATAATTGATATCGATCTCTTGAAATACAAGAGCTCAAAGCTGAGATTGATATATGTATTAGTGATGTTGACAAAGTTTGTGATGTATTTATTGTTGGTCATCAGAATTTTGAGATAGCTTTATGATATATGATTAGGTTCTAGAATGGACAAGCTGCTGCATTTTTTAATAGTATTAGTAAATTCCACCTTGGAAAAAGATGGCTACTCAGATAAAGATCTTGTTGGGACTTCATTGAGTAAATATAAATTGATATGTTAATCTTGAGCTGAATTGAAGGTTTGGTAAAGAGCTTACCAAAGATCTTCTACTTTAATGCATGGGCACTCATTGAATTGAATGGCCTCTATGGCTGGCAATTTGTGTTTCTTGATCCAGTTCATAAGATTCCAAGGTCTCTTGTTTCTTAATATGAATTCTTGAATTTCCTCATTGAAGAATGATCTTTTTGTTCTCTTGACTATTCCTTTGAATATTTTCTAGTCTGGACTTGACTTGGATAAGCAATATGTGTTCAGCTTTCTACTACACTCTTTGTTCCACCATGCTTTAGAATATTTAGTAATTTTGATATATTTAAAATACTTATTCCAAAGATTTTCTGAGATAGTTACAAATTCTTGTACTATTCTTTCTAGCAACTCACTATCAGGGATATTGGTAGTATCAATGTTACCTACTATATTCTTAAGTTCATTGATGAAATCTTCCTCTTCCACACTATTTTTGATAATGATTCATCATTTATCTTGAATAAATTCCTCACTGATGATGATGACAACTATTAAGAGGGTATGGTTGGAAGGACTTCATAAATCAGATAAAATAGAATGAGTGTCAATTTCTTCTGAGTTGACCTGAAGAAACATTAAATCAATCACTAAATTGGATTTATTAGAATTATCAATACATTGAGTTGGAACTTGAATGATAGGTATAGATAGTCTT
>Ga0157357_1001162_pt1 | contig 11069 bp, 6 predicted proteins | sample AttcapACBM1_FD_111485 | JGI IMG/M metagenome (GOLD analysis project Ga0157357, IMG submission 111485) | Fungus gardens microbial communities from leaf cutter ant in Botucatu, State of Sao Paulo, Brazil - Atta capiguara ACBM1 | ecosystem: Host-associated > Fungi > Mycelium > Unclassified ... | reverse complement strand
TACACTGTAATTTGCTAGTCTGATAATCGATGAAGATAATCTCTTATTGAACTCGATCTCCGGTGTTCAATGGCGACACACCATTCAGCACTCACTTCCACTCGGACTTTCTCTCCTTCATCTGAAATTGCGACCATGTGGCAGACAGACGGCACAGCACATAAGCTGAAGCCAAGGTCATTCCACAAGTCCGCTCATCTCCGAGTCCATTCTGTGGACTTCCACCCCAGTGTGAACCACGCCTGACACCCAGATAAGACTTATATACCATGGATGTAGATTGTAGAAGAAACTATTGTAGTTGTGGAGGTTTTGGACATTTGGCTGGAAACTACAGGAATCAAAGATTTGTTAGACAAGGAAGAAGGATGGAATATATAGACAGTAGTAATACAAATAACTTAAATGGGGAAGAGAGTCTAGTAGTCCTCAACTAGGCTCTAATAGTAATAGGTTTACAATACTCAGTAGAGTAGTGGATAATATATTCCACTGCAACCTGGATAATGGGAACATGTTGAGAGAAGTTACAGTAAAGATTAGTCTAGAAAGAATTGATATACAGGAGGGAGTGACAGTGAAGGTATTACTGGATAGTAAGGCAACATAGTTGGTAATGAGTTCAGAGTTTGCAAGAAAGCAGGAGTTTAAGTTGAAAAACTAATGTATGTGAGAAATGTGGATAGTTCCTTCAATAAAGAGAAATCTATTGAGCATATAGTGAAAGTGAATATTTATTATCAGGGACATAGGGAAAGGATGAAGATTGATGTAATAGGTGGTTAGAAGTGGAGTATGATCTTGGGAATCCCATGGTTAGCTCATCATAATCCAGAGATTGATTAAAGAACAGGAAAGGTGAAGATGACAAGATGTCCAGAACAGTGTAGAAAGCAGTGGAGACTGAAGCAAGGAAAATTGGGGTAGTAAAAAACAAAAAGAAGAGAAGAAGGAGAAGAAGGAGAAATAAAATAAAAAACCAAAGAAGAAAAGAGCAATAGAGGTAAAGAAAGTAGCAGAAGAATGAAAGATCTGAGATGAGGAGGAGGAAGCAGAAAAATCAGAAAAAGAGGCAAAAAAGTTAGTACCAGAATGATTTCATAAATGGATATATGTTTTTGGAAAGAAAGCAAGTGAAAGGATGCCTACAAAAAATTATAAAACCATGCAATAGAGGTAAAGAAAGGGTTTGTGCTGAGAAAGAAAGTGTGTCCATTGTCAAGAGAAGAGAGAGTAAAGGTACATGAGTTTATTGAAGAACAATTGAGGAAGGGATATATCAGACTCTCAAAGTCACCTCAAATAGCATCTATATTTTTTGTAGGAAAGAAGGATAGTAAGAAACAAATACTATAGATATTTAAACAAGTGGACTCTACCCTTTATCTTTAATTTTAGATATTGTAGAGAATATTAGTATTAAGAAAGTATTTACAAAGTTGGACTTGAGATAGGGCTATAATAATGCATAGATAAAGGAGAAGAATGAGTAGAAAGCAGTGTTTACAACACCAGAAGGATCATTTGAACCAACAGTAATGCTCTTTAGACTTACAAATTCACCAGCAATGTTATAGACCTTAATGAACAAGATCCTTCAGAATTTAATCAACACTGGAGAAGTAGTGAGTTTCATTTATAATGTCATAGTGGGAACAAAGAAAGAAAAAGAGCATGATGAAGTAGTAAAAGAGGTAGTAAAAAGGTTGGGATGAAATGATTTATATGTGAAACCAGAGAAGTACAAGTGAAAGGTGAGAAAAGTAGGATTTTTGTAAGTGATAATTGGTTTAGAAGAAATTAAGATGGAGAAGGAGAAAATGAAAGAAGTATTGAACTGGCCAACTCCAAAAGAAGTTAAAAATGTACAGAAGTTTTTAGGACTGGCAAATTATTATCAATGGTTCATTAAATATTTTGCAGCAATGGCCAGACCTCTACACAATATGGTCAAAAAAGATCAAAAGTAGAATTGGATAAAAAACCAAGAAAAAGCATTTTAAGAGCTGAAGGAGAGATTTACAAAAGAACTAATATTAGTAGTATTAAACTTAGACAAAAAAAGAGAATGAAAGTTAATGTGTCAGAATATACAACAGAAGGGATTCTATCTATGGAGTGTGAGAATATATGATGAAGACTAGTAGTCTTCCTCTCAAAATCTCTAAATGATACAGAGAGAAACTATGAAATTTATGACAAAGAGATGTTAGCAGTAATTAGAGGATTAGAAAACTAGAAGCATCTATTAGAGGGCACAAAATTTAAGGTTAGAACAGATCATAAGAACTTGGAATATTTCATGAAAACATAGAATTTGAACAGAAGACAAGCCTATTGTATTTTATACCTGTTAATATTTGACTTTACCTTGAAACATGTTCCAGAAACAAAAATAGGGATAGTGGATGGACTTAGTGGAAGACAACAATGAAAACCAAAAATTAATTAAAGAACAATGGATTCATAGTTTAGCAGAAGTAGTAATAAAAGGATCTGAAGTAGATATATTGGAAAAAAATAAAAAGAAATAGCTAGAGAAAAGGACAAAGAGGTAATTAAAGTAATAGAGAAGATGAAAAAGGCAAGAGTTAAAGTGTTACAAGGAGATAAATGGCAGATAGAGAGGGATTTGGTATTAAAAGAGGAAAAGGTCTATATACCAAAAGATAAGGAGTTAAGAGTAGAAATAATCCAGTTACATTATGATATGCCAGTAGCAAGACATGAAGATAGATAGAAGATAATGAAGTTGGTGACAAGAGATTATTGATGGCTAGAGGTAACAAGAGACATAGGAAGATATGTGGAAGAAAGGTTGTGATATGTGTCAATAGATGAAAAATAAAACAGAAGTACTAGTAGAAAAGTTAAAGTTGAGTAAAGTACCAGAAAAACTATAAACACACTTAATAGTAGACTTCATGACCAAGTTACTATTAGTAGTTGGAAAGGATGTGATTCTAGTAGTCTGTGATAGGTTGTCCAGAGTGACACATTTTATAGCAATAACAGAAAAGATATCAGTGGAAGAATTAGCAAGACTCTTCAGAGATAATGTGTAAAAGTTGTATGGATTACCAAAGAGTGTAATGTCAGATAGAGGACCACAGTTCATAACAGAGTTGATGAGGGAGCTGAACAAGATGTTGGAGATTGAAACCAAGTTGTCAATGTTCTTTTATCCACAAACAGATAGGTAGACTGAACAAATAAATTAGGAGTTGAAACAATATCTCTGATTCTTTGTAGATTACAGACAAAAGAAATGTGCCAGAGGACTAGTGGCAGCTGAATTTTGCAGTCAACAATAAAACACATTCATCAACCAAAGTATCTCTGTTTATGGTGAACTATGGTAGAGAACTAAGAATAGGAATAGATATCAGGAGAAAAGACAAGGTAGAAAATGTGATGGAATTTGCAAAAAGAATAAAGAAAGTACAAAAGAAAGTGGAAGAAAGGCTCAGAAAATGATGAAACAACAAGCAAATAGAAGAAGGAAAAAGACCAAAGAATAGAAAAAAGAGAATAAAGTCATATTGAGTATAAAGGACTTGATATTGAAAGAAAAACCAGTAATTAAGCTAGTAGACCAATATGTTGGTCCATATTTCATTGATAAGGTAGTTTCTACTAATACAGTCAAACTACAATTGCCCACTTTGATGAGAATTTACCCAGTAGTGAATGTCAGTCAGATAATACAATATAAGAAACAAATAGGAGAAAAAAAAAGTGAGGAGATTAGTAAAGTACTTGGTACAATAGAAGAGATTTATAGTAGAACATAATACTTGGAAAAGAAAAAAAGATTTAGAAAATACAAAAAAAGCAGTAGTTAGGTTTGAGGGAAGACTAAATACAGAAGTAAGACAACAAGAGAAGTTAGACTTAGTAGAAGAAAGAGACTTTAGGAAGAAGAAGTTACCAGCAAAGTATATAGCAAAGATATTATATAGATGAAATAACAGAAAGTTTGAAGTGGAGTATTTAAAGAAGTTTTAAAATAACTAGCAAAAATGAAAGTCAGTTCCTTCAGAGAAGAAACCTTAAAAGGGAAATAATGTCAAAGTTAAAAACAACAGACTTAATTATTGTTTTTCTTTCTAATTTTTATTTTATTTTTCAGACTTAGGTTAGAGTTTAGTATAATATCACATATGAATGTCACAAACTATCACATAATCACATGATACATAGAATATTGTAGAAGGTCCTGAAACAAGATAACATCATACAGCATATTCTATATATATATTAACCTTAAGAATAAATAGCTCTTTAGGTTAGGCTAATGGAAGTATAGTATAGACCAGTAGTCTAGCATATATAAGGTAAACAGTTTTGTACTTGGAACTCCATTGAGTTCTCTTGTATAACTCATATACAAGGTTCTTTTCCTTAATCTACTCTAAGGTCTTGAGATCATAATACATGAAATGAATATGCTATAGACATGTATCTTAACATTATTCTTCTAGCTCCTTCTCTTATGTTTTAGGTCTATGATATAATGTCATGTGATGCATTATATGAATGTAGTTATATATCTCTTCATTGTTTAAAAAACAAAAGATAAATCAAATCAAAGAAAATAGATTAAAAAAATAAAATCAAAATAAAATATAAGGGTTCAAGTATGTTATGATACCATAGTGTTTGACAATTTTAAACAATATCCTAATGAATTTCTCTATAAGTGTTAGCCAGTATTCTTCTTATCTGATCTCATACTATTTACTAACTACCTGTTTACTGCCCTAATGAACACTAGCTATTATCTTTAAGAATGGAATCTCTACTCTGGATATTTTCTTACTAGATAATACTATTTCTCTATGTAAAAAGATCATAATAGACCTTGAGTACAAAATTACTACTTGAAAATAACAAGTATGCTGAAATAACATTATCCACTTAAAGAGTATATCTAGGTTATATTGGTTTAAGTAGCCAAGTCTATGACTTATCCTCAAAAACATTACTAAATAGTAGAAGCTCATTAGTTGGTAGCTAAAAGAGATATCAATAATCATGAGGAGGTGAGCAGGAGTTCATAGTAGTACCAATCTAATAGAGAAAAGAATATACAGTATTCAAATAAAATTACAATATATTTTGTCAAACAAAAAAATAATATAGATATAAGTTATTAAGAATTTCCAATCAAAATGTATATAAGAGAACTACTACATAAACCATTCTTTATAACAACAACCATATATAGAACATTGATCATAGGCCAACAAAGAAATTAGTAGCTACTTATGTGGTAGAAGATAATGTTCTTAAAGACTAAATAATAAAGAACAAAAGTTCATAAGAATATGAATATCAAAAAAAATATTATTATGATTATTATCTCATATTTAACACATTTTTACCTTATATCTAATATATTTTGGATATGTATTGGGATTTGTTTTATTATTGACTTATATTTACTATATTTTATATTTTTCTCATGTTATATTAGTCAGTACCTCATATAGTAGTAAAGATGTTATAACTTAGGTCTTAGAGATAAAACAAAAGTATACTCTTGTATTGAGTAATATAAGAGAACTTAATAGAGTTCCAAGTATAAGCTAGTCTACTTATATACTACAGACCATAGTCTATGTGTACACTACAACTAATCTATTCTAAAGTTTATATAGGACTAATATTATTGCTATACTATATGATGTCATGTTAGATACAGTTCATACCTTATTATCCAAAATCTAGTAAAACATCTTGAAAGTTCAGAATAAGTAAGTTATATATTATCCAAGAATATGAAAAGCAAATCAGAATAACCTTTGGCTTTAGCTTGTATACTGCATCTCTATTAATCACACAGGTTATATATTTCAGAACAAGACCTGGGGACTTAGAGAGTAGTAAACTACTAGAAGATAATAATATCAAAGCTAAAAGCAGTGGACTTAACTTTTTCTTATTTTCTTTCTTATTTTTATTTTTATTTTTTATTTTCTTTTCTATTTTTCTATTTTTAGAACTAGGGTTAGGGTTAGAGTGACATGATCATGTGGTCCACAAGACTTATGGAAGGATGTAAAAAGTTCTAGAAAAATGATATCATACAACATATATAATACATGTTAACCTTAAGGCTGATATATGGCTGTTTAGAAGTAGGTTAGAAGTAGTTAGCACAGACCATGTGGATTTAGTATATAAAGTAGACTATCTTGTACGGAGTTTTCTATTGAGAGTTCTCTTGTGTTAACCCAATGTTCATTCACTTGTTCAACTCTAAGAACTTGAGTTTGTAACAAATAAGATATGTTATTGCTAATACTAGAAGAGAAATACTAGTTTTAGTTAATTTTCAGAATAACTACTACAGTGTAAACTACTGAATTATATACTAGTTAGTATACCTAGGATAGTTATCTGGAATATAACTACTAAGTGAGTTACTTTAGATTCTGATGATTTTCAAATGTTAGAGGATATAGGTTCATAAAGTTAATCAAGACTAACAAGAATATCTAAGATAAAATGAATTAATGTGATCTGTACCAGAAGAGACTGGGAAGTGCAAATAAGAAAAAGGAGGTTATCTATAGATTGAAACAAATATAGTTGAAAGATGAAATGTAATATGTCACCTATTTTAGAACCTTCTATAACTTCTTCTCTGTGTTATATAATTGTGTAATTATAACTACTCTATGATATATAACCATCATGTATAATATCATATTACACTCTTTAATCTAAGTCTAAAATAAAGAAAAGTAAAAATAAAATAAAATAAAAATAGCCAAGAAAAATAAAAAAGAAATAAAATAAAGCATTCACAACTCTGATAAGAGGCCTCTTTATCTTCCTCTTATATTTTTCTTATTGTCTCTATAAAAATACCTTTATTATTATAATCTTAAGACTTTAGAGTAGATCAAGAAAAAAAATCTTGTATATAACTTGATGAAGTTCTAAGTACAAAGTCATTTATCTTATATATGCTAGACTAATAGTCTATGTTATACTAAATCTAGCCTACCCTAAAAGCTATGTATACTATATACCATTAATATATAAGATAATGTCATTATTCTGGAACCTTCTATGATATTCTATATAACATGTAATTGTGTGACCATGATATGTGACAGTTGTATGACAGTTTATGACAGTTATATATAATATTATACTAAACTCTAACTTTTTTTTAAATTAACAATTTATTACATGGAGCATAATGGCAGACCATGGTAGCTACTTCATAACTATGTACAAAAGGACCAAACAACATGAAGAGAGAGAAGGAAAAAGGAAAAGGAAAAATGAACTAAGCTATACTAAACTCTAACTCTAAGTTCAAAATAAAAAATAAAATAAAATAAAAATAAAATAGAAAGAAAAAATGAAAAAGTTAAGTTTATCACTTTTAACTCTGACATTTACTCTTTCTCATAGTTAATAGATATATATAATTATAGATACAATTCTATATTCTGATGTTTTACTAATTGATTATTCTTTCTTTTTTTACTCAAGTCTCTATCTAAGTTGTAATCTGAGCTAAGCTTAGAATCATAACATCTTCTACATAATGCTACTTGGAACTTTGTGCTGGACTTAGGGCTTTGTAGTAATAATAAGAGAAAAAAAAAGAAACTAGATGATCTAAAAGTAATAGCTAAACTATGAATAAATAAAAGTTATAGTAACTACTATATCTGAGAGTGTGTTAGTAAGGCATAACACTGCAAGAAAAAGTTCAGTTTCTATTTTTTATATTTTCTTTTCTTTCTTGATTCAAAATGGCCTTCTTATTCTAATCATCAAAATATTATAACTTAAACCTAAGTATTAAGACAAAAGTATACTTATGTATTGAGTGATATAAGAGAACTTAATAGAGTTTCTACTACAAAGTAGTCCACTTTATATATCTCTAGGAGCTGGTCTGTATATATCTAACCTATTCTAAAACTATGACTAAGTTTTTCTAGTAGTTTCTTAATGTTTAATAAAGTTATATGATTATATAACTGTGACTGTGATATGTAACATTTATCATCATATTTGACATGATGTCATACTCTTAGCTAAGTCAAAAAGAGAAAATAAGAAAACTAAATTATAAAGAAAAAAATTAAAAAGAAATTATAAAAGTAAAAAATATTCAAGTTTACTTTGAGAATTCTAATACAAAAGTGGATCTTTGCCTACATTTCTTGCACAATTATGCTGGCTATTTTATTTATCACAACTATAGTTTATGTATTATATTTTTCCACTTATAAAAGTAAGATAATTTAGTAGCTTAATTTCAGCTATTCATATGAGAAAGTATAAGTACTAAGATGAGTGATTGAGTCTGATATCTTTGTTGAGAAAGATGTCATTCAGATATGAGTTAAGCATTATCCATAATAGAGATAAATATAGCTTAGAGCTTGGACTATAACATAATGATAAGCAAGATAAAAATACTATAGATAAAGTATGCTTCTTTTGTTAAAAGTAATCTTATCAGTCTAATTATAGTTACTATAAACTTAGTCTTAAGATTACATCTTATTTAGTTAGTATATTATATGATTATATTATTATATACCATCTAACATTCCCACTCTTCCTATACTCTTCTAGTATGGATCATATCCATTTCATCATCCATCAATCTGAGAACCAAACCCTGTATTTCTCTCAATTCTATGGAGTTTTTAATGATAATACCCATGGTGCTTGATAACTTAGAGTATGCATAATAGTAGAATTTAAGAACATTAGCTACTATATACCATTTTTTAGTCTAATAATCAGCTTGGACTTGTGCCATACTTATCTCAACTCTCTTCTAAAACTCTCAACCTCTGAAAATATAGTCATGTAATGCATAAGCCAAGCATAATATTATTTATTAAAGCTAAGACTATTATTTATATAGTATTACTTCTAGTCCCTATTTAATCTGCAGTTGCTAAGTCTATCTTCCATTTCCACCTTTCATGCTACATTTATAGATACTCTTGGTATCATGGTACACTTGAACCCTTATATTCTCTTTTAATTTTTTTTATTATCTATTTTCTTTAATTTGATTTTTCTTTTCTGTTTCTTTTATTTTTTGGATGATGAAGAGGCACATGAATGTAATCACATGATGTGTCACATGACATTACATCATAGGTCTAAAACATTATAAAAAGAGCTAGAAGAAATGATGTTAAAACATATATTTATAGTATATTAACCTTATAATATACTCATAAATGACACATGGACCTTAGGGTAGGGTTATTTATCATTAGCACAGATCATGTACTAGTAGTATATATAGTATAGAAATATATCAAAAACTCCTTTTTAAGTTCTCTTGTAATCCCTATAAGAATTTTTACAATATAAGATTACTTAGTGTATTGTTGACTGTTAGTGGTTGCCACAATACTTGGCAAGTGTAAATTGGTCTTCACATATATATACTACTACATATGGATATATTTTGTGACTCTAAGTCATTTACAGTTGTTTACAGTAGCTTCCAAGTAGTCAGATTACTTCCTAAGACTATAAGGATTTCTTAGTTGTCATTTGTGCTCTATTTAACATCCCTTAGTACTAACCCAGACCAATTATCTTTTCTGGCCCCAATTTGTATATACTGACTACAATTACTATCCTAAGAAAATTTATATTTTATCACTTTTAAAAAGATCTCTATTTTAGATATCTTTTTATATAAAAGTATTACTTTTCTATATATTGTCATAGATCAACTTCTAAGACTTCTGAGACATACACTTTTTAACTTCAGATAACCAGTTTTAGATGTACTTTCATATTTGTGCTTGCTTATACATGAATTAATCTCTCATATTTCATCTTCTAGTAACTCATTACTGTTATGACTTAAAGCTTAAGGTGTCAAGCAATAAGACAACTCTTATATTGAGTAACACAAGAGAACTTGATAGAGTTCCTAGTACAAAGTAGTCTACCTTATATACTACTACTCATAGTCTGTGCTCACTACTGTGCACCCTACCCTAATGACTATGTGTATGACATGAGGCCAACATGTGTTGTTCATACTGTATGATGTCACTTTATTCCGGAACCTTCTACTTCATTCCCTCAAGTTCTGTGATCAGTCTTGTAACTACACCATCAACTTGTGACTGATGTGACAGCATGACTGATAAACCCTAACCCGAGTTGTTCCAAAAATAGAAAATAAAATAAAAATAAAAATAAAATACAGTGAAAAGAGAAAATAAAAAATGAAGTCTACCATCAACGATCTTGACAATTACCCAGGCTTCAGGTCATTCTATCTCTTGAAAACTGTCTTTATAACATCTTCTTACTTATTTTCTATACTACTTTTCTCTTAGCCATAGTTCCAACTACAAAACTTAGTATTCAAGACTAAATAGATACTCTATAGTCTTTCTAGTCTAGTAATTGACTAATACTATTAAACATAGTTCACACCTCAATATCCAAGATTCAATGAGGTATCTTGGAAGTCCAAATAAGTCAGTTGTACATTATTCAAGAATGTGGAAGATGGGTTCAGAACAACCTTCAGCTTTAGCTTATTGTAAGAAAATTAGTCTTACTTAAGAAGTTGTATGAACTTTGTTATAAGACGAATATGTAAACAGACTTTTAGGATTAGGGTTAGAGGACAGAAATAGACAGTAGTAATTATTATTAGTCTACAACAGGAAAAGGGCACGTGACCCAGAAGTCATGTGAGATGATGTCATAAGGCCTAGAGCAGTCTAGAACAGTCTGAAAGGACTTAGGGTCTAGAAGGATTGGGAAGAGTCTAAAGATAGAGTGATGTTAAGAAACATGTTGACAGCATGGTTTCCTCATGGTGTACACATAGTGCACACATGTATGATAGAGATTAAAAAGTATGACATCAGGGCACATGTATACGGCATGCTGGCCTTGAGGTAAATACATGGTAGATAAGTAATAGAACATGAGGACAGGGCATGGACATTAGGGTAGGCATAGAGAAGTCGTAGCATGGACCATGAGGACTTTATATAAATAGTCAGTAGAATACTGTTGTGGTTCCCTGT
>Ga0157357_1001161_pt1 | contig 11073 bp, 13 predicted proteins | sample AttcapACBM1_FD_111485 | JGI IMG/M metagenome (GOLD analysis project Ga0157357, IMG submission 111485) | Fungus gardens microbial communities from leaf cutter ant in Botucatu, State of Sao Paulo, Brazil - Atta capiguara ACBM1 | ecosystem: Host-associated > Fungi > Mycelium > Unclassified ... | reverse complement strand
TGCATAGTAGCAAGCATGGACTGTTGGTAGTAGTATATAAGGTAGATTAGTTTGTAGAGAGATCTCTATTGAGTTTTCTTGTGTTACTCAATACAAGAGTTGTTCAATTGTCCAACCCTAAGGATCTTAGTTCATAACATCAGAACTCGATATCCATTTCCTGGGACTGCTCAACACCAAGCCCTCCCTTTATTTTTACTCTCTATTCATCCTCGACCAAGGGACAACACAGTCCTTTAGTCAAGAAAGTACAAGCCGGACTCTAGACTTAAGAGGTATACCAACTAGGAGGGCAAATCCTAGTTGTTTATTTTGTGTCAAAGCCCACTGGCACTTAGTAGACATATCACCCTTTATGGATGTGTTCTTTACTATCTTTCTTTTATTAGCCTTGTGTTACAGACTCCCTTGTAGTCTGTCTACACAGAGGAACAACAGTGTATTCTTAAAACAGCTGTCTAGAGTAGAACAGTCTTCTTAGACCAAAATAACATACATTTTCATTAGGGCAGTAGTCAGTAGATGAAGTAGTTAGTAACAGTGTAGGCAGGACAAGGAGAGGGCCTGCTATCACTTATTGAGATTTCATCAACATCAGATTACGAGTTAGAGAGTGAAACCAGCACAGGTTTCATGCTCCCATTATACACATCCTCACTTCCACCACCACCACCACTATCATCATCACCATCACTCATTGACTCACCACCCTCCTATAACAACATGAGTCAAAACAACCTACATGAAATCATAAGACAGCAACAGGAGCAGTTGGTGGTAATGCAGGCGCAGATACAGGCCCTGCTAGCAGGAGGAGAAGGAAGACCAAGGGAAGTAGGGAGAGGGGGAGGAGTAGAGGTAGCAAAGCCTTAAATTTTTGATGGTACATCGTCAAAAGTAGCAGGATTTATCACGGCCTACAAGTTATACATCAGGATGAGGCTGAGGGAGGAATCAGTAGAAGGGTAGGTGCAATGGATCCTGTCGTATGTGCAAGGAGGGGCCACAGATGTATGGAAGGAGAATGTGATGGAAGAGTTAGAAGCAGGGGAAATTGAATATGAGACAGCAGAAGAATTGTTGATAAGTCTAAAAAAGGAGTTTGGAGGAGAAGAAGAAGAATCAGTGAAAGCGGCAGAACTAAGAAAGTTAGAGCAAGGAGGAAGGACGATGGAAGAGTTTGTCCAAGAATTCAAGAGAGTGGCAAGGGGCAGCAGATATGAAAAGAGACCTTTGGTAGAGGAATTTAAAAGGGGAATGAATGGGATAATACAAAGAAAATTAATGGAGGCCAAAAATTAACCTGGCTCCATTGAGCAGTGGTACAGGAGGGCAACGGCCCTCAATAGAAACTGGAGAGAGAGCAGGAGAGAGGAAGAAAGGTTGAGGGAGAAGAAGAAATAAGGAGGAGGAGCTCCAAAGCAGGAGCAACGACAAATATTGCTATGACTATTAGTGTGGCAGAGGAGGCAAGTGCCCCCTCAGTAGGCAACAACAGGGCCTGCTCCAATGGAAGGGATTGAGAGGACAAATGCAGTGGTGGTTAGAAAATAGAGGTAAGGACAGGGTGCGGGGATTCCTCCAAGGCAGGACCCTTATGTGATGGAAGTGGATAGAGGGAGGAATTGTTATGCTTGTGGGGGCTTTGAGAATATGGCCCGCCACTGTAGGAATAGGTGGCGAAGAGGGAGAGTGGAAGAAGGAAGAAGATTGGAATATAGAAGGGGAAGAATCGAGGGAATCAATGAACATTCGGACAATTTAAAAGGGGTGGAGAATTTAGAGTCCCTTGACTAGATTTTTACAATAAATATAATATATTAGCAACAGAAATAAATGTTGATACATTAGAAACCGAGGGAAAGATAGAAGTAAGAAAGACAGAGAGAAGGACACTAAGAGAGATAACAGTAAAGATAGGACTAGAGAGGATAGACACACAGGAGGGAATAACGGTAGAAGCTTTGTTGGACAGTGGAGTGACTGGGCTGGTCATGAGCTCAGAGTTTGCTAAAAAACAGAGTAGCTGAAGAGGCTGATAAATGTGAGAAATGTAAATGGGTCGCTTAATAAAGAGGGACCAATAGAAAATACTGTAGAGATCAATATTTATTACCAGAGATATAGGGAGAGGACGGAGATTGATGTTATTGGAGGACAGAAATGGACAGTGATCTTGGGGATGCCATGGCTAGCCCGTCACAACCCTGAGATTGATTGGAGAACAGGGAAAGTGAAGATGACGAGGTGTCTAGAAGAGTGTGGCAAACAGTGGAGGCCAATACAAGAAAAATTGGAGTGGGAGAAGCAAGGAAGAAGAGGGAAGAAAAGAACAAGAAGAAGAAACAGAAAAAGGGGAAGATGATGGAAGTAAAGAAGGTAGCAGAGGAATGGGAAATATGGGATGAAGAGGAAGAAGTGGCAAGGTCAGAGGCAGAGACAAAGAAGTTGGTGCCAGAGAAATTCCATAAATGGATAAAAGTATTTGGGAAAAAACAATTGGAGAGGATGCTGATGAAGAAGGTATGGGACCATGTGATAGACTTGAAGGAAGGGTTTGTGCCAAGGAAGGGGAAGGTGTACCTGTTGTCAAGAGAGGAAAGGGAGGAGGTAAGAGAGTTTGTTAAAGAGCAGTTGAGAAAAGAATACATTTGGCCATCAAAGTCACCACAAATGGCGCCAGTGTTCTTTGTGGGGAAGAAAGATGGAAAGAAACAGATGGTGCAAGATTATAGGTACCTGAATGAGTGGACGGTTAAGAATAACTATCTGCTCCTACTGATATCAGATGTCTTGGAGAATATTAGGACAAAGAAGGTATTCACGAAGATGGACCTGAGATGGGGCTACAATAATGTGAGGATTAAAGAGGGAGGCAAATGGAAAGTTGCATTCATAATGCCGGAAGGGTCGTTCAAACCTATGGTGATGTTTTTTGGATTGACTAACTCGCCAGCAACCTTTTAAGCTATGATGAACAAGTTGCTAAGAGATCTTATCAATACAGGAAAAGTAGCTGCTTTTATTGATAATGTGATAATTGGAATGGAGACAGAGGAGGAGCATGACAAAATAGTAGCAGAGGTTATTAGGAGGCTGGAAGAAAATGATCTATATGTAAAACCAGAGAAGTATAGATGGAAAGTTAGAGAGGTAGGATTCTTGGGAGTAGTAATAGGACCAGAGGGGATTAAGATGGAAAAAGAAAAGGTGAAGGGAGTGTTGGAGTGGCCAACACCCCAGTGTGTCAAAGAAGTGCAGAAGTTCTTAGGATTGGCAAATTATTACCACCGATTTATCAAGGGTTTTGCATTAATAGCTAGGCCACTACATGATATGGTAAAGAAGGATAAGAAGTGGGAATGGACCAAGAAGCAGGAAAGAGCATTTGGAGAATTAAAGAAGCGGTTTACAGAAAAACCGGTGCTAGTGGCACCAGACCTTGACAAGAAAATGTAGATGGAGGTAGATGTGTCTGATTATGCAACTGGGGGAGTATTGTCAATGGAGTGTGAGGATAAACTATAGAGACCAGTGGCATTCCTTTCCAAATCATTGAACGAAACAGAGAGGAATTATGAAATTCATAATAAAGAGATGTTGGTGATTATTAGGGGGTTGGAAGCATGGAGGCATTTGCTAGAAGATGCACATTTCAAGTTCGAAATCTGGACAGACCACAAGAACTTGGAATATTTTATGAAGGCACAGAAGTTGAATCAGAGACAAGCTTGATGGGCTTTATATCTGTCTAGATTTGATTTCACATTAAAGCATGTTCCAGAAACAAAAATGGGAAAAGCAGATGGACTTAGTAGGAGATCAGACTAGAAAGTAGGAGTAGAAAATAATAATGACAATCAAATAATTATTAAAGACAATTGTCTTCGTAGGTTAGAGGAAGTAATTATAGAAGGACCAGAGGTAGATATATTAGAAAAAATAAAAAAAGCTAAGAGTAGAGATGAAGATGTAGTTAGAGTAGTAGAGGAGATGAAGAAGGCAAAAGTGAAGGAGTTACGAGGAAGTGAGTGGCAGATTGAGAGGAAGCTAGTATTGAAGGAAGGGAAAGTGTATGTGCCAAAAGATGAGGAGTTAAGAGCAGAAGTGATGCGGTGGCATCATGATGTACCAGCAGCAGGACATGGAAGACAATGGAAGACAATGAAATTGGTTACCAGAAACTATTGGTGGCCAGGAATAACAAGAGATGTAGGAAGATATATGAAAGGATGTGATTTGTGTCAGCAAATGAAGAACAGGACAGAAGAAGTAGCAGGGAAGTTAAAGTTGGGGGAAGTTCCGGAAAAGCCATGGATGCACATATTGGTAGATTTTATTACTAAGTTACTAACAGTAGCAGGGAAAGATGTAATCTTGGTAGTTTGTGATAGGCTATCAAAGATAACGTACTTTGTAGCTACTATGGAAGGGACAATGGCAGAAGGGTTAGCGAGGCTCTTCAGAGATAATGTGTAGAGACTACATGGATTATCAGAAAGTGTGGTGTCAAAGAGAGGACCACAATTTGCAGTGGAGTTGACCAAAGAGTTGAATAGGATGCTAGGCATTAAAACAAAACTGTTGACAGCATTTCATCCTTAGACGGACAGACAAACAAAGCACATGAACCAGGAGTTAGAGCAGTATCTCCAGTTCTTTGTAGACCACAGGCAAAAGGACTGGCCAGAGTGGTTAGCTTCAGCAGAATTAGCAATAAATAATAAAGTCCATTCAACAACAAAGGTATCCCTGTTTATGGCAAACTATGGTAGGGAATTGAGAATAGGAGGAGATATTAGGAGGAAAGGAAAAGTGGAAAAGGCAATGGAATTTGTAGAGAAATTAAAAAGAGTGCAAGAGGAAGTGGGGGCAGCATTAAAAAAGACTCAAGAAATGAAAAGGTATACAGATAGAAATAGAAAGGAAACAGAGGAATGGAAGAAGGGAGATAGGGTAATGCTAAGTACAAAGGACTTGGTATTTAAAGAGAGACCGGTGTGCAAGTTGGTAGAAAGATATGTGGGGCCATATGAAGTAGAGGAAGTAGTGTTGTCAAATGTGGTAAAATTACGACTACCAAATTCAATGAGGATTCATCCAGTAGTCAATGTAAGTCAGGTGGTATGATATAGGGAGCAGGTAAAGGGGCAGAAAAAGGAGGAGGGAAAACCAGTGGAAGTCAAAGGAGTTGAAGAGTGGGAGGTGGAAAAAATATTAAATAAAAGAAAAATAAGAGGAGTAGACAAGTATCTGGTGCGATGGAGGAGGCTTACAGCAGAGAGTGATACATGGGAAAAGGAGGAGGACTTAAAGAATGCGAAAAAGTTAGTAGAGGACTTTGAAGGAAGGATAGAAGCAGAAATAAGAAGACAGGAGAAACTGGATAGGGCAGAGGAATGAGACTTTAAGAGAGGGAAATTGCCAGAAAAGTTTACAGCGAAAATGTTGTATGGGTGGGATGATGGAAAATTTGAGGAAGAATATCTGAGGAAGTTAGAAAGGAATTGGAGAAGATGGAAAGTAGTTTCTCCAGAGGAGAAACCTTAAGAGGGGGATAATATCAAGTTCACAAACAGTAAACTTAGTTTCTTTCTATTTTATTTTTCATTTGTCACTTTTATTTTGTTTTATTTTCTTGTTTTTCTATTTTTAGAGCATAGGGTTAGGGTTAGATCACAAGACACAAAGAACAAAGTAGAAGAATCTAGAATAAATGACATTATACAACATGGACACCACATGTTGGCCTTATGTACTACATATGGTTGTTTAGGGTAGGTTGCACAGTAGCAAGCATGGACTGTTGGTAGTAGTATATAAGGTAGATTAGTTTGTAGAGAGATCTCTATTGAGTTTTCTTGTGTTACTCAATACAAGAGTTGTTCAATTGTCCAACCCTAAGGACCTTAGTTCATAACATTTAGGGTGACATCAGCACACTCAAGCACGTTCTCTACTAACTATGCAGAGAGAGTTCAAGCTCTCAACAATTTGATCTGGGCTAAACAAGTAGAAATCAGCAAATTTCAAAGATCTGCTTTATCTTATGTAACTCCAGATGTAGGAGAAGATGTTAATTCTAACAAAGAAATAATATCAAAAAACAAGCTGAAACCTCATGGTATAGGTGTTGTTGATGTAACTACTAACACATGTTAGTCTCAAGGACTTGAAATAGCTGCTATTCCATATTCCACTAATCAGCCTGCTGATTCTCAACTGTGGAACAGCCACTTTTGTCCAATCTCCATCTTCAGAATAAACAAGTACTTAGAGGGAGACACTAAGAACATAGTATGTTACCTTTACAGGATAACATTTTTTATCAGACAAAGAAGCCTAAATGATAAGAATGCTAACAACATTCCACAGATTGCAGAGTTCAGATACATGTCTTGGAACTTTATCTCATCTATTTATGAATTAGGATAGAATAAACTAACTGTCCATAAGAACAACAAATCTTTTAGGCAATATGCCAAAATTTAAATTGAAAGACCTAAAGAATAATACAGTCAACAACAAGGAAATAGCTAAATCTGGTAAGAAAGCTAATATCTTCAGGATCTCTCCCCTTATTTCTCTAAGACCAAGTAAGAGAATGTTGGAGAAATCTAAATTTTATAAAGGCAAAGAAAAAAACACTAACATTTAGACTAACTTATAAAAAGGTTAGTCATATGTCCAAGTATTTAAGAGCAACATAAAGAACATAGTAAAGATTAAGGAAAACTTTCCTAATCTTTCAGCTAAGAAAAGTGAAGAGATTTACAAAGTTTTGAATGGACCTAAGAAGAACAAACTTAGGCTTGATATGATGACCAAGGGCCCATCTAGAAAACAAGTTCTAGTTCCAATAAGCTCTAACAACTTGGATAAGTTCATAATACTTTCTAGCAAGCATATTGCTAATATAAACAGGGCACTCAAAAACATCAAGTCAGATGTTATAGCTGATTTCATTTGAGCCAATAGTAGAGGCCTCACAATTACTACTAATAAAGTCATGTTTACTTTAAATCTTATCACTATTGAAAAATGCTGAGAAAATATTGAGGCAGTTGACTCAAATGACATCATATTACTTAGACTACCATAGTCCAAGTTATATTTCAAGATTTTGGGCATTCTATATCTCAATGAAGAAACCAATGCCCCCATCACTGCTGATGTTGTTAAAAGAGCGTTATAATCCACTTACATTCTCAATAACTTATCCTTATGTTCAAGCCACAAGTAATCAAAGCCTCCCCAAAATCAGATATAACAGTAATCTGGATTGATATTTAGGATGCTCAGAGTGGTATTAAAGCTAAAAGTCTCATTAACAGATATTTTAATATTGATAGGCATATTGCAACAATTTGTAGCCTAAGTATGAATCCAGGCATACCACAGTATAAGAACTGTTGAAAATAGGAATTTAAAATGTTTGCTTGTCATGCACATGGTTCTAGATGCATTGAAATGCAATTGCCCTCACAAATTGGAATATTACAGAGACATAGCTTGGTGTTATAAGGCAAATTTCAAGATGAATTTGCTAAGACTTGAAAAAAAAGAGATTAACCCTGCCTGCATTAATTCAAGTATGTCAATTGTAAAGGTGAATACCAAGCCAACAGTAATGCATGCCCATTCTGGAAACACCACCTCAATAAGAAGTAGCATGCTAAGAAATACTAAGAGCTTTGTGAAGACAGAAGCAAATCAATTCACTCAACTGTGGGTGGGTCAAATTCATGAATTTAAAAAACCTAAAGATTTTTTCACAGAATTTTCAAAAGAACAGACTACTTACAGAGATAATTTTAGAAAATAAAAAAGAGTTTGATATTGTTTTTATTTAAGAACCATTCTAATCCTTCATAAGGACTATTCTGAGCTTAACATCTGAAGAAGAGGATAAAATCACTGGTGCTCCAAACTATCCATCATTAGTAACATTCACAAGATATTTAACCTATAATAAAGAATACCTGAAAGTAATTATATATATTAATATTCAACTCTCTCAACTCTGTTTTACTCTCAGAAGGAACATTATTAACCTTATTTCATTCTTTAGCAACAGTATTATTTTCTTCATTTTGAACATTTATTCAGATGAACATCAAATGGCCTTGAAATGTCTTAAGGATATTAAGGTCAATATTCACAACATTCTCATTATAATACAGGATTTTAATATAAGGGATAGTGATTAAGATCTGTCTTATCCTCATCACTCATTCTATAGTAATATTTTTATAGAAGTTGTAGATTCTTTTGATCTAAAACTCTTCACCCCTATTAACCAAGTTTCTACTTATTATACTAATATTCTTAATGATTCTAACTCAGTTATTGATCTCATGTTTCTTTGATCAAACTCCATTAAAGATGACAATCATTTTATCTTACTAGAATTGCATTAGCCTTCAGATCACACACTCCTAACTATTAATATATCTATTAATAAGAAGTTTATTCAAGACAAGAAGTGTACAATTATTAGGAATGGCAAAGAAGAAGAGAAGTTTATCACTGAGCTTAAAAATGCTTTGGAAAGTATTGATATATCAAATATATTGAGCAGAGAATCTCTTAAAGGAATTATTCAAGAATATGCAGAAATTTCAGATTCTATTTAGTATAAATTTTCCAAAAACATCAACATCACTAAATATTCCAAAGTATGGTGGAATGAGGAGTGTAGCATTAAACTGAATATTTACTGATATACCAAGTTGATAGCAGATTGAAAGGAGCTCAAGAATTTCATCAAAAAAACTAAATGTATTTTCTTTGATGAAAAAATTCAAGAAATTGCATCAAAAAACAAAAGGCCCTAGGACCTTATAAACTGAGTTAAGAAGCATAATTTGCTAGCTATAGAAGTCTTACAATACAATGGGTTTCTGTACTTTGATCTTGAAGATTTATAGCAGACACTCTATCAAAAATTCAATTTGGCACAATATTATCAAATAAACATACAGTTATTGGATAAACTTCTGATAAAGCCCATATCAGAATGGCCACTCTTTTCAAAAGAAGAATTCAGAAACACTATCAAAAAGTGTAACAATTTGTCTACACTAGGTTCTGATCATGTCTCCTAGAGATATTTGAAAATTGTAGTGGATGATGATAAGTGCTTATCCAATATTGTCAGCATTGCTAATATTTGTATCAATCTCAGATACTGGCCATTGCACTTAAAGAAGTCCACTTCAATCATTATTTCCAAGTCTAATAAAGCAACTTATAACTCTCCAAAGATGTTCCAACCAATTGTTCTCTTCAATATCTTAGGAAAACTTATCAAAAAGGTTATTGGAGAAAGACTGCAAACCTCAATTCATTATATCAAATTTTATTTATCCCAATCAGCTGGATGGATTGAAGCAGAACTTGATTACTGACACAGGTGTTTTTCTTACTAATATTATAACCTTAAGCTAGAGCTTAGGTTGCACTTAGGCAAAGACTTGAGAAGAAGGTAAGGGATGTTATAAGTGGTAAAGCATAAGGAATACAGAGTGGTATCTATGCTATATATAATAGTATCCCATGAGGAAAGCGTTCATAGTACATGAGGAAAACAAGTCATAGTTTATGAGGCTAAAGCAAGGATGTTGTACCTACTACATGAGGCACTGACTGAAATACTTGCAGTGCAGCCAATCATGTCATCATTACCCTTTGCCCAAGTCTATGCTGTATCCAGGAGGCATTGATCATAACACATCTCATTTATTCAGGATAGGTTAAAGACTTTCAAACAAGCATCTTAGCTTTTGATATAGCTCAGTTCTTCCCATTGCTCAATCATTAACTTCTCCCTCTAATCCTGGACAAAGCTAGTTTTGATTCATAAATTTCTGTTTTCTTTTTTAATTATTTAATGGATAGGAAAGCATAGCATATGTGGAACAACTTTGTTTCTCCATTCTTTAGGATAGATGTAGGAGTAGGACAAGAGTCTGCTCTTTCTCCCATTTTATCAGCTCTTTATATTGCTCTGATTTCTCATATTTTTGAAAAAAGATCAATGAATCCTATTCTAAATCTTCCAATTTTATTTCATTCTTTTGAGGATGATAGTCTTTTGATTCCAAAGAAAAATCATATAAAAGTCAAATGCCTTTTTTTCTGTAGATATGATATTATCTCCTTTCTTTTAAATCAATTCAGTCTCACAATCAAACCTAGAAAATCAGAGGTTTTCTATTTTTATAGATCAACTAAAAACTTCAACTCTTTTCTATTGGATCTCAGTCTATTAGGAGGCCTTATATTGTGACCAAAGAATACATGGAAGTACCTTGGCTTTCACTTTAGCAGGAAACTTTATTTTTGACAACACATTTGATATTATTCCAACAAAGCCCTTTCAACTATTGAGGATATGAAAATGTTGGGTAATTCATCCAAGGGTCTTTTGCCCTATTATAAATGACTTTTATACAGAACATCTATACTACTGATTGCTCTCTATGGGTTTCTGCTGTGATACTTCAAGAACACTCTGCTATTCCACTCTCTCAAAGAGTTTAGAAAAATACAACAAAGTGTTGCCATATAGATCACTAAAGTATTTTGTACTTTCTCTTTATGGGGAATTGAGGTTATTGCTGATCTTATCCCCATACACCTTCATTTGGACAAGATCAGCAGTCAACAACAATTAAGAACCATGTGATCAACTCTCTATTAGAAAATTGACACTCAAAGGATTTATTACCACATCATCTTTCTTTAAAGAAGCTGACTTCCAAATAATGACTTAAAGTTAAGAGTTCTATTGTATTTACCAATAATTATCTTAATAGGAATTTCCTTCTTATGATCCTTTCTACAAAGAACTTTCTTCTTGATTTCATTTAGTAGATAATTTTCCTAATTGATTCTTCTTTTATACAGTTAACTGTAAAGACAAAGAGGCTAAGAATGCCTATCTTCACAAACTTAACAAAGTTTTTAATGACTTTCTATTGGACTCCAAAATAATATTGTGACATTGCTATCACATGTCTGTTTAGGTTACAATATTCTTGCCAAAACTATTTATCACATCATTAATGT
>Ga0157357_1001160_pt1 | contig 11083 bp, 5 predicted proteins | sample AttcapACBM1_FD_111485 | JGI IMG/M metagenome (GOLD analysis project Ga0157357, IMG submission 111485) | Fungus gardens microbial communities from leaf cutter ant in Botucatu, State of Sao Paulo, Brazil - Atta capiguara ACBM1 | ecosystem: Host-associated > Fungi > Mycelium > Unclassified ... | reverse complement strand
TGCACCAGGCAATCCTGCCCGGCGCTCACACACCTCTCACAGGGGTTAGCACCCCCATTTTCATTGCCGCACCTCCGCGGTACTTCCCCGGTTGCTTTCCCCTAGCCTTCTTGGAGGGCCGTTGCACCTCCTCATCTTTGGCGGCGACCTCCTTGTGTTTGGACCCCACAACCTGGGATCCTTCAGCCCCCTCCAATAGGGCGGCCTCTTCCTCTAACACCTCATCTTGGAGTTGCTGGAGGTACTCCATCATCCTCCTTTTCCTCTCCTCCTCCTCCGCAACCCTCTGCCTTGGCTTTGGCCTCTGCTTCCCTCCTAGCTTTCTAAGCCGTGTGCTTAGCCCAGCATAACTTCGCCGTTTCCTCCAGTTGGGCTAGGAGCTGCTACTCCTCCTTGTGCCTCCACTACATCTCTTGCCACTGTTTTTTGAGGATCTCAGCGTCATTTTGCGAAATGTTGGAGGGGGCGGGGGAAGACATAATGATACAGAAACAAGAGCGAAAAACTTCCTTTTTTGTTTATGTATTGTTGACCTAGGTACCATCACGGGATTTTCAGATAAACCCAATAGAACTTTGAAGGCTCAGTCCTAAGGGAGGAATACTGTCATATACAAGTCCACCTGTCTGGAAATAACGTCCCTGTGGTGAAACCACCTCCGAACCATACAAGCCCACCTTCCATGGCGGCCACCTTTCTCATAACACGTCTCATGGCGGTGCTGTAACCCTCTGGATATTCCGTCTTCCACGGCAGAGATACTCCTATTCAACTCAGTCTTCCATGACGGAGTTACTCCTGTCAGTGTCTCAACACTGAAACCTCCACTCGGAGTAATAGGGGTTTTACCACTGAAACCCCGAGCATCTTTTATACTATCAGTTTGTATATAAGACTAGTAGTTACACTGTAATCTGCTAGTCTGATAATTGACAAAGATAATCTCTTATTGAACTCGACCTCTGGTGTTCAACGGCGACACACCAATCAGTACTCACATCCACTCGGACTTTCTTCCCTTCATCTGAAGTTGCGACCATGTAGCAGACAGACGGCGCAGCACATAAGCTGAAGCCAAGGTTGTTCCACAAGTCTGCTCATCTCCGAGTCCATCCCTGCAGACTTCCACCCCGGTGTGAACTGCACCTGACAATGGACTTTAATAAGTCTTCATACTTATAAAAACTTCACTAATCTCTCAAACTTTTGCCATCTGAATATAAACTACATTTAATATTTAGCAATAACAAACAGCATGGCTACATTCCAGACAATGATAAATAATATCTTTCAGGACCTCATAGCAGAAGAGATTATGGTAGTGTACTTAGACAACATCCTGATCTTTACTCAAACATTGGAGAAGCATTATAGAGCAATATGTACAATTATAGAAGTTCTAGCTAAGTATAAGTTGTTTCTTTATTCTAAAAAATATGAGTTTGACAAGTAATGGGTTAAATACTTAAGTTCTATCATCTCAGAAGACCAAGTTGAAATAGACTCTATAAAGATAGCCAGAGTTCATGACTAACCTACTCTGCAAAATTACACCAAATTACAGCCCTTCCTTAGTTTCACTAATTTTTACCAGTAGTTTATCCATGAATTTTCCACTATTGCACACACTTTTTTTGACCTCACAAGAAACAACAGTATGTAAATATGGAACACAGACTAACAGACAGCATTTGATATTCTGAAGATATCTATTACCTCAACATCTATTCTAGTCTCATCTAATACCACTACTCTATTTCATATTGAAGCTGATAGTTTAGACTTTGTGGCTAGTATAGTTCTCTTCTAGAAGTTAAAGGAGAATAGTAAGTGGTATCTAGTAGCATTCTTCAGCAAGTTCTTCTCTTCTATCAAGCACAACTACAAAATACATGACAAGAAAATGATAGCAATTATTTGGGCTCTAGAGGAATGGCAACACTTTCTAAAAGATATAACAAATCCCACAGAGATTTGAACAGATCATTAAAACCTAGAATACTTTATGACAGCCAAAAAAACTCAACCACAGATAAGCATGGTGGTCATTGTATTTAGCAAGATTTGATTTTGTTTTGCATCATTATTTTGATAAGTCTATGGAAAAGCCAGATGTGCTATCTTAAAGACTATACTATAGTGATAGCTCATGTGACAACAAGAATGTAATCTTGATCAAGCTGGAGTTTTTAGTAGTATATGTAATAAAAGAACTGGTATTTAAAGGAGAAAAAAAAGTCTTTCTGCTAGAGAGATTGAACTGGTCAGTAAGAATAGCTAGAAAGCTTCACTAGTTATTCTCCAAGTTAATATGAATGAACTACTTCTTTTTTGAGACAAGACCTATGTTCCCAATATCCTAGACTTGTGACATTATAATCTCCCTCTATCACAATTCAAAGATTACTAGGGACACAGAATATTACAAAATTTTAGAACTAGTGTCACAGAACTACTAATAGCTGTAGATGTCCAGATATATTGGCCAGTATATTAGTACTTATAACCTCTGTTTATAGACCAAGCTTATTTGATACTTGTCTTTAGGAAAACTACATCTACTGCTAGTACTAGACACAAGATGAAAAACTATTAGTGTTGATTTTATTAGAGAACTTCCAGAGTTTATAGAGTTTAATACAGTAATGATGGTGATAGACTCTATCTCAAAGAGAGTTTACTTCATTCTAACTCATATCATAGTTATGGCAGAGAATACTACAAGGTTCTTACACTATATTTGGAAACTTTATGGCCTTTCCACTTGTGTTGTTTTGGATAGAAGACTACAGTTTATAACACTCTTTACCAAGAAACTCTACCATCTACTTGAAGTTGAAATTACCTCATCTACAGCCTAGCATTTCTAGTCAGATAGACAAATAAAGTGAGTGAATTAAGAGCTGTTTGTAAACAGTACCTCTGTATATTCACTAATAAACAACAGAGTGATTGGCATAATCTTCTTCCAATAGTAGAACCTTAGCATAACAACTATATACACTCCTTTACACAGCAACTTCCATTCCTTCTCAACATAGGGCAACTGCTGCAAATGGAATTTAAGCTAGAGAATATCTCAAAGTTTACTGATTAAATGAGGTTTACATCAATGAACAAGATCCTACAAAATTTGATCAACACTGGAAAGGTAGTAAGCTTCATTCATGACATTATAGTAGGAATAAAAGAAAAAGAGGGACATGATGAGGTAGTGGAGAAAGTAGTAAAGAGACTAGTAGAAATTAACTTATATGTAAAACCAGAAAAATATAAGTGAAAGAAGTATTGGACTGGCCAACTCCAGAAGGAGTTAAAGGTATACAGAAGTTTTTGGGACTAGCCATTTATTATCAGTGGTTCATCAAGGATTCTACAATGATAGTCAGACTATTACATGATTTAGTGAAAAAGAATCAGAAGTGAGATTGGATGGATAAACAAGAGAAAGCATTGATAGAGTTGAAGAAGATATTTACAAAAGAACTGGTGTTAGCAATACCTGACTTAGACAAAAAAATAAGGATTGAAGTTAATACATCAGATTATACAATAGAAGGGGTATTATCTATGGAATATGAAGATAGAAAATGGAGACCTATAGCTTATCTCTCAATAAGACATAGAGAAACTATAGGGAAAGCAGATAAACTTAGTAGAAGACTGGACTAGAAAGTAGATATAGAAAAGAATAATGAGAATCAGACATTGATTAAAGAACAATAGACTCAAAATCTAGTTGAAGTAGTAATAAAAGGACCTAAAGTGGATATAATAGAAAAAATAAAAATAGCTAGAGAAAAAAATGAAAAAGTAGTTTGAGTAGTAAAAAAGATAAAGAAGGTAGGAATAAAAGTGTTGAGAGGTGATGAATGGCAGATGAAAGGAGATTTCATATTCAAGGAGAGAAAATTTTATATACCAAAGAATAAGAAGTTGAGAATATAGATAATCCAGTTATACCACAATATACTAGCAGCTGAACATAGAAAAAAATGGTCAATGATGAAGTTGGTAACAAGAAACTATTTATGGTCAGAAGTGACAAAGTATGTGAATAGATGTGATATGTGCCAAAGGTTCAAGAACTGTACAGAAGTACTAGCAGAGAAGCTAATAGTAACTGAAGTACCAAAGAAACTATGGATGTACTTGATAGTTAACTTTATCACTAAGTTATCATTAGTAGCAAGAAAAGATTTAATACTGGTAGTATATAATCAGTTGTCAAAAATGGCACATTTTGTGGTAACAACTAAAGATACATTGGCAGAAGGACTAGTACAGTTGTTTAAAGATAACATGTAGAAGCTGCATGGATTATCTAAGAGTGTTATATCAAATAGAGAACCACAGTTTGTAATAAAGTTGATTAAGAAGTTGAATAAAATATTGGGAATTGAGACAAAGTTGTCAACATCTTTTCACCTACAAACAGATGGGCAGACTAAATGAATGAACCAGAATTTGGAACAATATCTTTGGTTCTTTATAGATTATAGACAGAAGGATTGGCTAGAATGGCTAGTAATAGCTAAGTTTGTAGTAAACAACAAGATATATTCAGCAAATAAAGTATTCCTGTTTATGGCAAATTATATTAGAGAGTTAAGGATGGGAGCAGATATCAGAAGAAAGGAAAAAGTAGAAAAAGTAACAAAGTTTGTAGAAAGAATAAAGAAAGTTTAGAAAGAAGCTGAGATAATATTAAGAAAAGCAAAGAAGGAAATGAAATAGCAAGCAAATAGAAGAAGAATAAAAGAAAAATGATAAAGTTATGTTGAGCATGAAAGATCTAGTGTTCAAGAAATGACCAGCAAAGAAATTAGTGGACTGATATGTTAGTCTATATATTATTGATGAGATAGTCTCTACCAATGTAGTCAAATTACAATTGCTAATGTCAATAAGAATTTACCCAGTTGTGAACATTAGTTAAGTAGTAAGATATAAAGAGCAAGTAGAGAGGCAAAATGTAGAAGAAGTAAAACCAGTAGAAGTAGATAGAGTTGAAAAATTGGAGGTAGAAAAAATATTAAACAAAAGAAAAATAAGGGGAGTATGAAGTATCTGGTATAATGAAAGAGGTTTGTAGTAGAAAATGATACTTGGGAGAAAGAAAAAGATTTAGATAATATAAGAAAAGCTATAGCAAAGTTTGAGAGGAGAATAAGTACAGAAGTAAGATGGCAAGAGAAGTTGGATAGGACAGAGAAAAAGAATTTTAGGAGAGAGAAATTACTATAACAAAGATGTTGTATAGATAGAATAATAGAAAATTTAAGAAAGAAAATTTGAGAAAGTTGGAGAGGAATTAGTAGAAATAGAAGTCAGTTTCTCTAGAGGAGAAATTTTGAAGGGAGGGTAATGTCAGAGTTGAAGATGGTAAACTTTATTTATTTTATTTTCTTTTCTCATTCTTTATTTTTAAACTTAAGAGTTAGGAGTTAGTATGATATCACACATGACTACTACAACTGTTATACATCAAGTTACATGGGTCATAATCACAAGTCATAATCACATGATTACATGACACATGAAAAGATTCTAGAAGAATAATATCATATCATATATCAATAACATATAATATACATGGCCTTTAGGATAGGCTAAAACTTATATAACATAGACCATTAGTCTAGCATATATAAGATATATCAAGTCCTCTTATATAAACTCTATATAAGGTTCTTCTTCTAACTTAACACTAAGTTTTAAATTGTAATAATAGTCTATTACATAGTATAATGCTTACAATACAGGCTACTAGATAGAGTTATCCAATAAATCTAAGAATGATAATTAGTAAGGGAAAAAGAGACAGATAGGCATACAGCAACAGATCAAGAAATGTAGATAAAATTAAGTAATAGTGTTATCTAAGTATTTTCTTAGGATGAACTCTGGATATTTCCAAAATTTCCCTTACAAACACTACCAATATTTATTGCTAATCCATATACTTCTTTTCTTTCAAGTCTCAAGCCTTAATCCTACTGCTAACTCTATTAGACCTCTATCAAGTATTATTCTTATAATAATCATGGTCTCCTCTCTTCTACTACTATCCAATCAGCTCTTGCCAATTCACAATATTCTAGATCTTTCCATCAAAGTTTCTGACTGCCTAGCACAATTATTCTATGGTTAGGTCAGTAATATTCTATCTGATATTCTATTTAATTAGTATGAGCTCTTTAGATATTTAAAATAGTTGTTATCTTTAAGAAATCTCATCCTGTTCTCTTAGAATTTGTTTAGAGGTAAGTAATGTATTGATGTCATAGTGTACTTGGACACTAACAATTTATTTTGATTTTATTTTATTTTATTTTTGGATGATAAAAAGGCATATAATCATAGTCACGTAATATAATGTCATAAGTCTAGAACATAGTAAAAGAAACTGGAACAATGATATCAGAGACATGTTTACCTTGTGGTAACAGTATAGTAGACTCATGTACTTTAGGATAGGACTATTTATAGCTAGCATGGACTATGACTCTTTCATATAAATAGTATAAGAATACATCAGAAACTCCTTGTCAAGTTCTCTTATGATCTCTATGAAATACTTTGTCTTTAAGTTTACTTAGTAGTCTATTAGTTATCTCAACTAGTAATTACTATAACAATTGAGTATTTGTGAACAATAGATTTAGAATTTCTCTGGAGATTGTAAATTGTATATACCTTATAGACTTTGTCTAGTTGTCCTAACAGCTCTCTTATATTAATTTAGGGATAGAGCTTAGTGTGATGTCACAGTAACAATCACATGATCATGTATTATAATAAAAGACAGTAGAAGCTTTTAGAATAATGATGTTATACAATGTACTTAACATATGTTAACCTTAAGGTTTACACATAATCTTTAGAGTAAGCTAGATGCAGTAGTAGTACAGACCAACTAGTATAGTATATAAGGTAGATATATTGTACTAAGAACTCCACTGGGTTCTCTTGTGATTAACTCAATCCAAAGTTTACTCTTTTTATTCTAACTCTAAGTCTTAAGATATAACAACACTCTATAGTCTTCAGTTTGGAAATCAACTAAGACAACTAAGCTCCAACTAAGAACTCTCTTTCTTGACCATCCAAAATTACAACTATATAACAGATAGTAGACACAATACATAAGTTAAGGCCAAAATAGTCATCCAAGATTGTATTACTTAATCATAGATAAGCTTCCAAGCTTGATTTGTAAACCAGATACTTATCCAAATCTTATAAATTTCTATATCTGTATCCTGGATAAGTTTCTATACTTAATCTAATCCTCTCTATATATAACTGATTGTAGATATCCACTTAAAGTGAGTTCTGTTTGTTCTAACTCTACTCATCTTAACATTTCTCTTAACAGCATCTTGATAAGAGTACATTTCAATCTAACAAAATAATAAGACTCAAATAGTCAGGAATACTGATAGAAATATCTAGAATATTATCTGGAATTGATAAAGACTCATTTGATAGTAACTAGGAGTACTGGAGGATAATTGTATAAATAATGGTAGAAAATGGAATTTGCAGATATAAATGGGTGAGCAGATATAACAAACTCTGCAGGGTTGACAACAGATGACAGAGTTAGTAATATAGTGGCAATACCAAACTCTGTGGGCTTAACAATAGATAGTAGAGTTTATAGTCTCCTTACAAGACCTTATTTTATTTACTTAAGTTTCTTTAAAGATAGATTATACTTGATATGTTATATCTCTATAATATATTCAAGTTTTTTTGAAGTGCAAATTTTGCTTGACTTTACAGACTTTACTCAGTTACCCTAATGAATATTAGTCTAATATAATGAGAACTTTTCATCAATTTCCTCTTGTTAAACAAGACTAAACTACTAAGCTTACTAAATATACATCTCAGCTATTCTACTGGCTATTATTACAATAACATAAGTAGAATAGCATTGTGTAAAGGGCAAATAGGAGAGTAAAGAATGGTACCACCACTTCTAATAGAAATTGATAGTAGAGAAGAGTATAAAGTGGAGGAAATATTAAATTAAAAAATACTAGTAAGACAAACCAAGATACTTGGTTAGATAAAAAGATATTGTAAGTCTGGATGAACTTCACTTGACTTAAATACCAAGCAATGAATACTCAATGCTATAATACTTGATATAAGACATTATAAAAGAAATGTGATTATTGAGATAATTATATAATATCTACCCAAAAATGTTACTAGACAAGAGAAGAAGAAACATTGTCTGGTAAAAAGGAATTATACTAAAAGACTGAAGCTATATATATTAAGTGGTAATCTTTAGCATTACAAACATATAGTAAAGATAGACATTCAAAAGGGGTTATGAAGAACTTTAATAGAGGAGAATTACTAGAATAGTATATAACAAAGCTGTTATATAGATAGGATAATAGAAAATTTGAGAAAGAATATTTGAAAAATTAGAAAGAAATTAGAGATAATGAAAGAAGAAATCTATTTCTCTAGAAAAAAATCTTAAGAGAAATACTAAGTATTGTTATAAAATGACTAATATTTCTTTTTTTTGAATTCTTTTTTTATTTACTTATGGGATAAGTCACATGATTACTGTCACATAACATGTCATATAATATAATATCACTAGAATACATATAATTATGGTTATATAATATAGAAGATAGTAAAATATTCTAGTAGAACATTATATTATAGATTTTAGAGTAGAAGTAGAAGTATTCTATATAGATCAAGTATCAAATGTATAAGCAGTAGCCAAATCTAATAGAACTTCTTACTAAGTTTTCTTGTTAAACTACTACTATTGTCATGGTTAAAAAGTTACTATAAGATTGAGATAATATCAACAAATGTAGTAGAGTTGATATTGTCAAACTTGGTAAAATTCATTCAGTAGCAAATATAAGCAGAGTAGTATTGTATGAGAAGCAGATTGAAGGATAGAAGTTGAAACCACCACTTCTAGTAAAAATAAATAATAGAATATACAGTAGAAGCAGATATTTAGGAGAGATAAAAAAATCTTAAAAATTTGATAGAGTTGATGAAGAAATTTGAAAAGAACTATAAAGAAGTTTTATACTATGTTTAATTCCTGCTATAACTTGTATTATGTTGTGATAACTACTAATTAAGATGGTCAATAATGTACTAAGTAGTCTTATATAACAAGAGTCTTATAAAAATCACAAGAGAACTTGACAAGAAGTCTCCAATATATTGCTATCCTATTTATACTATTAGTATATGGCCCATGCTAATGATAAATAACCATACCCTAATATCCATGCATTAGCCATAAATACACCATATATATATTATAAGGTGAACATGCTATAAATATGCATCTTAACATTATTTCTTCTAGTCCTTTCCACAATTTTCTAGACCTATAACATTATGTTATGTCATGTGTCATGTGACCACAGTCATGTGCCTCTTCATCATCCAAGAAATAAAAGGAATTAAATTGAGAAAGATAGATATAAAAAAAGAAAATCAAAAAGTTTAAGCTTTATACTATACTAGTCAGTATCTCATGTAGTAGTAGAGGTTTCTCTATTGTTTTCTCACTATCTCCTTACTATTTCCTCAAGGACATCCTTGTTATACTTTACAAATTGATTATCCTCTTCTCTCTTACTTAAGCCTTTGCCTAAGTTGCAATCTAAGCTTGGCTTAGGATTGTAACATCTAGCTCATTCAAAATTAACTATCTTCTCATATTACTTTCTTAATGTTTATTTCTCCTACTTTCACATGTTTAGTTCATTTCTAAGAATTCAACTAATAATTCTTAACTATCTTTGATCTTCTTCAAGTTTTCAATTATATTGGAGATCAATTTCATGGTAACAAATAATTCTTTCATGAGACAAGTAATATGTTTCCAAGATATAAATGAAAGTTAGTTTGAGAAATTGTGAATATTGTTTTTGTCTGGGAATTTTATTTTATTTAAAATCAATTGTTACAAACTTTATTTAGCTTGTATCTCCATAACCAGTAGACCGATTTTCACAAACTAAGTTGCACTGGAAAGCCCCAAATAAGAGAAATCTGCACATATGTGGGATGTACAAAAGTGACAATAAATAACTGAGATATCAGGCCATTAGTAACTTTAAAAGCTTTGTTGGCTAATATCTCATGAATAGCTAGATGAATTCACACAATTGAACTTGCATTGGAAAGTGCTCATTAAATAATTCCTGATGATATATGATATATCTCATAGCAATAAGTATTCATAGAAATACAAGCATATCAATATAGTGACATAATTAGTTATCTTCTAAAATTAGTCTGACATCTGCTAAGATAGATAACAGCCCCCATCAGATATGAGTTTTGATCATGTAATGGAAACAGCTTGTGTACAGACCATCACTATTTTATATAAATACTTCTGTATCTAAGAATTAAACCTTAGACTTAATAACATCAATCTTCATTATTTATCATTGATATCTGTATTGATCTTAATCATCATTATTATCATTATTGAACTTCTGAATCACACCTAAACCTCTGAGAGTGTACCCAAAGTTTAGATATCACAAATAAGTGAGTAGTTTATTTTATAAATAATATCAATGTTTTATTATACAAGGCATAGTAGTAGACCATGGTAACTACTTTATAGCTACTTAAATACAGACTAAAAGAGATTGAAAAGAAAAAGAAAAAGACTAGAAAAATTACATAACTGAGCATATTAATACTACTCTACTTTTATGGAGCTTCTATTGTTTTTTACAATGCCAATTCTTATTAAAATAGTTTTTCTAGAATGAACAAGAGTTGCTGTCTGCTTAGTGGTCCTCTTTGTAGTTAATACACTTGAAAGAGTAGATATATAGCTCTTCTTTCTTTCTTTTGAGCCTAGGAGAGTTGTGTCAAGACCGTTGATGGTGGACTTTATTTTATTGCCTCTGTTCATTTTTATTTTACTTTTCACTTCTTTTTCTTTTCGTTTTTCTATTTTCTATTTTTAGAACAACTCGGGTTAGGGTTTATCAGTCACGCTGTCACATCAGTCACAAATTGATGGCGTAGTCACAAGACTGATCAC
>Ga0157357_1001159_pt1 | contig 11085 bp, 10 predicted proteins | sample AttcapACBM1_FD_111485 | JGI IMG/M metagenome (GOLD analysis project Ga0157357, IMG submission 111485) | Fungus gardens microbial communities from leaf cutter ant in Botucatu, State of Sao Paulo, Brazil - Atta capiguara ACBM1 | ecosystem: Host-associated > Fungi > Mycelium > Unclassified ... | reverse complement strand
GTATTACATGAGGCCAGCATGCGTTGTCCATGCTGTATGACGTCACTTTATTCTAGTACCTTCTACTCCATTCTCCCAAGTCTCGTGATCAGTCTTGTGACTACGCCATCAATTTGTGACAGCATGACTGATAAACCCTAACCCGAGTTGTTCTAAAAATAGAAAATTAAAAGAAAAAGAAAAGTAAAGTAAAATAAAAATGAAAAGGAAAAATAAAATGGAGTCCACCGTCAACGATCTTGACAGATATAGGCAAAGGGTAATGACGACATGATCAGCTGCGCTGCATGTAGCTCAGTCAGCACCTCATGTAATAAGTGTACTGTCCTTGCTTCATCCTCATGTACTCCAGACACTTGCCTCATGGACTAGTTGTATATATAGCATAGATACTACTCTGTAGTCCTTATGCTTTACCAATTGAACTTCATCCCTATTCCTCCTCAAGTCTTTGCCTAAGTTGCAACCTAAGCCAAGCCTAAGGTCGTAACACCAAGTTTCCAAGTCCCATTCCAAAATATACAACCAATGTGACTAGTAAAGGTGCAGCATACAACCTAAAGCCAAAGATCATTCCAACCCATCTTCTGCATTTTCAGATAATATACTAATTACTTATTTGGACTTCTGAGATACCCTATTATATCTTAGATAATGAGGTGTGAACTGCATCTAATAGTATATGATAGTATCTAAAGCAGTACAACAGACAATGTGGTTATTATTCTTCTTTGATAAAGCATTCTTCCCATAAAAACAATCCATTATATTGTTTATTGACAATAACAGAGCAATTGACATGACAAAGATTTACCATGGCCACAAGAGAGCAAAGCATATTGATGTACAGTATCATTTCACTAAGGAGAAAGTGGAGATAGGGAAATTTATATTTCTAGTAAAGACAATATAGTAGATCTATTAATGAAGCCACTGCCACAGGACACTACAAGGGATTTCACAATGGATTTGGGACCATGGGAACTAATGGAGATAGGAGAGTAAGAAGAGTAGAGAGAGTAAACAACAGAGACTAGTCTCTCATACAACCATCTTGCCTGAGGAAGTGTTGGCTGAGGTGTGATATTGTGAAGACAAATTTTCTTTTTTTTCATTTCATTTCATTTTAGTTTCACTGTCTATTTTCATAATACCAATCAATTACAACCAGTCAATAGTCTAACAGACTGCTAGATGACACTTGGACCATAACTATATAGTTTATGTGTCTGAAATTTTAATGCATATAAAAGGACTTAGAAGTAGAGCAGCAAACTTTACCCATTTTACACATATTAGTGTTAGACTGAGCATATATTTCAATACTTTATATTAGTGTCTCTATAATATAATTTAGGTTTTCCTGAAGCTTGAAGCACAAACTACATGCCTCCACTATAATTGCTTTAATAAGTATACTACAAAACAATCTACAAGTAAATATTTACAATGCAATTTACTACTAACAATATATTTAAGGGGTCTATGTGTTCATACACTACAAGCATTCTCAATCACCTCTGTAGCTATGTGGCACACCCACAAACACCAAAATACTAAGGCCATTTGCAAAGTCTGCACTCGACATTTCATAGATAAATTTCTATCCTTGATTAATACTCCATGTCATTTTCTCATGGACTTTCATCCAAGTGTGAACTGTACCTGACACTTTACCAAACAGCTTTCTAAGGATATCCACAACTTTGGTCTTTTTTTCATCTGAGAAATTTTTTTTGTTAGGTCAAGGTTTGCTGAGCATCAAGAAAGCAGAGAGGAAGGTCATGATGGTTTTGATAAAAAGTATTGTGTAAGTTGAAAATAAGAGAGTGACACATAGTGAGATTTGGGTAGCTTCAATCTTATAAATCTTATATTGCAAAAGCCTCGGTGTTTAGAAACAATGAGGTATATTGAACCAGATCAAAGCTAGATGGACCCCCATGTTAGCATCCATATTCATCCCGCAAGACTCGGCAGGAAAGGGAAATTGCGTTACACTACCTGTGTATCCCTCAAAACTATTGTTGGCACTCTTGCCCTCCAACATTTAGCTTTGTGCAGCCATGTATCAATATTAACTTCATCTAGCCTCGCATTTCGGAAAAAATGTCTGTGAACGAGAGACATCTAGTGACAGTCACTGTGAACTCAGGAATAACCAGTCTTTTATGCTCTTGTATACTTAGAACAGGTTCCCTGCACTACGTCATCCTCAAAAGTTGTCTCGCATGATCAAAGCATATGCACAACTTGTCGTTCAAGATGATGATGCCGAAAGCAGAAGGCAGACATAGGAGGAACTTCCGGGATTTGTTGGTCTGGTTAGAAATAGTTTGCGAAGACCGTGTGTTGAAGGATACTTAACGAATATTCGGTCTCGCCCCTTCTGTCTATCTGCAACAAAACGAGCCATTCACATGAAGTCTGTAATGATTTCTGAACTTTACCTTTCTCCTCGAGTGAATGCCTTCCACTCGTCGTAAGTGCTCATTGCAGCATGGTATGATGATTCAGCCTGGTTGAATTGAGTGATCCAGATTTTAGAGGCTTTGGATGGAAGATAGCCCTCCAATCGCAGATCTGTTTCATAGAACAATGTGGACTGCACACCCGATCCAGAATGACTGGACATGTTATGATGCAGAGATGAACCAAGCTCAAAATAAATATACACCAAATTCGGGAAAATATGTGTCTTGTGTTTTCACGAGAGAAACATCTTTCATCGCCTGTCTAGACTCGGGATTATTTCCATGGGTCAAAAATTACCTTTCCGACCTCGCCCTTGTCGAAAGCGCGATAGCTTTCCGCTGCCTGACTAAAGTCGACTATCCGATCAATCAGACTAGCCGTTTCTCCGACCTTACCAAAGACGTCCTGCCGTTTGACTGTTCAAGGATCACTAAGTAGGCTCAAAGGCCGAAATTTTGCTACAGACTCACCAAGAAGATCAAAAGCCAAGGGAAACATCGCACGAGCGGGACATCGACCAAAATCGAAGGAGACGTTCTTGTTATACAGCTGGCGGCCAGTCACAGGGAGGAATGGTGTACCATGCACCCCCACAGACACAATGACACCGAAAGCCCGAACAAGTTCATACCCAAGATTCAAAGCATCTGTGTTTCCAACAACCTACTACGTGGTGAACAAAGCAACGAAGCCCGGTGAACGCCAAAAGCCTACCTCCAAAACAGCTGTTGTACCGATACCATTGGTCCATTCCTGAACTCTGGTTTTGGCCTCATCGATAGAGAGAACAGCAAACTCTCCAGCCCCTTTCCCTGCATTGTCTATGGTGTTGTATACTGCCTTCATCTTTTCCCGGCGAGATTGAATTGGGTCGATGGCAACAATCCGGAACGGAATATTGCGAGTTGCAAGGACATCTAACATACTGACAGTGGCACAAACACCAACGGGACCCAGGCCGATGATTGCAATTGTCAGTATCCGGTCAGAATCAGTCAAACCGACTTCGTTCCCGGATACTTCGTCCCGAGAGAAACAAAGAGGCCAGGGTTTTCCAGTGATCACCGGAGCAACTTTGGGATGATTGATAGCTTGTAGGGCTGCAAAAACCCCGGTTGGTAAGATGTCGGCAAGTAGGACGAGAGAACTATCAGAGATAGTTGAGAGAGCTATTTGCTTGACATTGCTTGGCAGAGCACTGGACCACGTTGAAGGATTGCTTAAGTTGAACAATGTGCCCCCAGCTTTCGGAACGCGCACATATTGTGCCTGCCCCCCTTCAAGCGCAGGCGAACCGAAGAGGAATCCGTCAGGGCAGCGGCCCGTATACCCCAGACGACAAACACTGACCAATGAGAAAATTAGAGAGTCCAATGATTTGATGTAACTAGAACCCACTGGCATTCCCCACAATTCACAGTGAATGGAGACACAACTTTATCGTTAATTTTCAAACTAGAGTATAACGCGGGCCGACCCTGGGTGTTCGGGTTGAAACTTTCTCCTAAGGCAACGACCTCACCGATAAATTCGTGACCGCAGGTATGTCTATCCACTTCGATCAGATCCCTGCTTTATCGTAAGTCACTGAATTCGTACACTTGGTTGACACCTCCGTGACCTCGATATATGTGGAGGTCACTACCTATTCAATGCTTGATTGAGATGTCACCAATACTACTCAGGATTCTCTAGACTAACCACAAAGAGCACCCAGCTGGATCGCTCAATCGATCTCAACTATTTCCAATCATCCAATAGAATCACCTACCTTGACCTTCACGATGGCATCGTCAGGATGCTGGATTCTATAAACATTGTTCAATGCTATGATATAGCCAACCCGAAGGTTGACCCATACCTTGGAACAGGCACTTCCTCGACTCGGATATCGTACGAGGGAGGATGCCAACGAACCGCTTTCTGAATGTTGGGCAGGGTCTGAGGGGGGGCCATAGTCATATGGTTGTGGAGAAGACACTGGGAACGTCGTGAATTATATCACCAGTTAGGAAGGACTCCATTGTAGGATTATAGCTGTGGTCGTATAGGGGTTCCTCACCACCAAATTGGGGATCACTTCTCCACGCCAAATTTACGGAGTGTCTAGGAACAGTTAATTCGCTCCTGCTTAATGGTACAACGGTTCATCAGGTTATCGGACCGGAAACGGACCGGGAAATCCAGCCAGCTGATGAGAACTAGCAGAAGTCATGGAGATACCCCGCGTTCTCTCGCGACATTGAACTTCCTGGTAGCCAAAGTACGCTGATGAGCAGTCGAAGTATGACCTATTTTCTATAAAAGTTCTCGGCTAATTTTTGGTCAAGAGCTGAAACGGAAATGCGCTGGCTCTCTGCTCTAGCTTCGCTCTCATTTGCTACCTTCGGATATGCTGTCGTTGGCCCTGGTGTCGTGACTGGTAACACAGCCGTTCATGATCCAACAATGTGCAAGGACAATTCTGGCAAATATTTCGTTTTTTGTAAGCCGCTCGTGTGCAAAGATCGGAGTTTTCTGTAATTCAGACTGAGTCCTCTTGAAAGCTACGGCTGTTGGTATAGAAATCAGAACGTCTACAGACCGAACTGCTTGGACTCTCATCGGAAAAGTGTGGCCAAATGGTGCCTCCTGGACCGACCAGTATACTGGTACATCCAATGGGTGAGTTTGAGCACAATTTCCGGGCACGGTACGCAACTTACCACGTTGAATAGTAATCTTTGGGCACCAGATTGTACCGTTGTCAACGGGCAATTCTTCGTGAGTTGTCAGATACTTTCCATTGTCTTATCTCCTCATCCATTTACCAGCTCTATTATGCCGCATCCAGCTTTGGGTCTCAGAATGTAGCTATAACCTTTCCACTGAGTACCAAGCTTGCTTACCTACTTGCTCATAGTCAGCTATCTTTTTGGCCAAGTCATCGACGGGAATGCCAGGTATTCTTGAACTTCCAGCCACTATGCTGTTGGTTCTTATTTTGAAATCAGGCAGCTTTACCCATGTCGGTATGGTCACTTCCACGTCGAGTGCTAACGACTACAATGTAAGTACGATAATGCGATTCTCAGCACTTTATAGTTAACCCTTTCCAAAGGCAATTGACCCCAAGTGAGTGCAAGTCAGCCCCTATGGCATCTCGACGCTCACCGCTGGAGTGATCTTCCAGTCTTCTGATTGGTGGGTCTGCGCATGTCGGCTCTTTCTATACTTATTATCTAACACATCCACCAGACGGCAGCAATTGGTACCTCTCCTTAGGCAGCTTCTGGACTGGCATCAAATCTATGAAGTCAGTTAAACCGTCCTCAAAAACCGTTATTGATATTCTGACGTCCATTCTGACTCTCAGCATTAATCCTTCTTCGGGTTTACTCCGGGACAGCAGTGTCACCTCTCTTGCCACACGTACTGCTAACAGTGGTGCCATCGAAGCTAGTTCTATATTCAAGTTTAACAATCTCTATTATCTCTTCACTAGCTGGGATAACTGTTGCCAAGGAACTTCAAGCACTTACAACATTCGTGTTGGGCGTTCTACTTCGTGAGTTCCCTCCCCTACTTCGTAATGTAGGTTATGGGCTTAGGTGTTTTGTCGACTTAGACCAACAGGTGGATTCATTGATCAAGCTGGTGTATCCCTGTTGAATGGAGGTGGTACTCTTGTTTTGGGCTCCCATGATAGCGTAAGTTGGAGGAAGCACCCTTTATCTCGAGCCTGATGGTAACAAATGGATCAGATCATTGGGCCTGGTGGCCAAGATCTCCTATTGGATGCTGATGGCCCTATCCTGATCTACCGTAGGCATTTTCATTCGATCAGCTGAATACCCTCCTTGACCAGAATACTTGCAGATTATTACACTCCCTCTGGGAGCTTCGTGAGTGACATTACTAATACCTTTCCTCATACCTGACGACGAATCACATTGCAGCTTGGGATCAACAGACTCGATTTCTCCAGTGGCTGGCCTGTCGTTGTTTAATACATCAGATCAACGACATTCACGAGAAAAGTGACTGGAGGTCCCAAGTTCAGTAGGCTCACCAGATCTCTTTGTGTATTCAGCATGGGCTATAATTCTCAATTCTAAGTGTATGACAGAACAAACAAAACAGTGAATAAGGAAGCAAGCTGCTGCCACCACTACTGAACCTATGGTATACTCGACACTGAGACATCTGAAACAAAATCACCAGCTGCAGCAGCGAGCAAAAACTTCTCAACGACCGCTTTTCCTTTTTGCAAATTAACTAACGATATACGTTCATTAGGCAAGTGGGCTTGATCCTGTTGACCAAGATCATTCAGCATGTGATTGAAAAGGATTATATCAACTTACGGAGCTCTGACCCATAGGTAAATGTAATGCATGACACTTGAACTCCTTCTCCAACCACGGCACCGAAGGAATCGACTATAGGTAAAAATTTTATTGATAGCCCTAGAAACCTTTAAAAGAACAAGGACTTACACCACCTTCTCGGATCCGTAATGGCTCCACACTCCATTCTTCTTTTACTGCATTCGCTAATGCCTTGAAGTACGGATCATCAAGCTCACCCAACCACCAATCCGCCGTATGCACGACTTCGGCCTATGTTGTCCCTTGAGCATCTCCTGCTAAGAATCAGTTAGGGATACTTACTTGAAGCTGATTGGGGCTATTGAATCCATTAAATGTCGATTTCAGGAAATCAATTAAAGACTGGGTGATGGTGTCTAAATCTTGATCAGGTACAATGCGCAAGGATATTTGGGCTTTGACTATGCTAGGAATGACTGTTGAGTCTTAATGAAGTTATTAAATCAGGGAACAATCATGAATATATATATCGCAAATCTCACTCCTTGGCCCGCTAATTTCAATATTATGTATCGTCAGAGACGGTTCTCGCCATTTCGAACGCAACAATGAAGCGGGTTTTTGTGTAACCTCTGAAAGTAACTTATAGAGCTTTTCCTCTTCCTCGGTTTGGGGCTGTACTTGGTCATCTGGCATTCGAAGTCGGTCCATTTGATTGGAAAATGAAGCAGGTAGATGCTTACAAAACTGAGATATTTGAATACGCCCCTGGCCATCAGTAAGGGTAGCCAAAAGTTTAACCCTTCCACAAGGATCTAAGCGTCTCGTACTCCAGAAGCAACAAAATGGGGGACCTACATGTCGACCATAGGTTCTGCAATCGCACCACCCTCAATTCCCGAATGCAAGTCTGGCATTGCACTTGAGATCTGCAGATGAACATATCGACCACAAAATCTGAGGAGCAGGAGAAAGTAGACATACTAAAAGATTACAGTGAACGACCCCTCTAAAACCATAGGTCAAACACGCCCTATCCTCAGCAATCCATGTGGAGTTACTAAGAAGGACCAGTTATACCAATCACTATGCATTAACAGAGTGTAAAAGCTCACCTGACGAGGATTTCATCAATATGCCCAATATTGTCTTTGTGTTTCCTGACCGTCTCTCCAAATCTAGGGCTACCAATTTCCTCTTCACCCTCAATTAGAAACACCAGATCTACTCCTAACGCTCTTCGCGCAAGAAGATCAGCCGCGGCACATGCAATAGCAAGAATAGGACCCTTGTCATCTGCCACTCCACGTCCGTAGAGATATCCGTTTCTGCCCATTAAGGTAAATGGATCAGAACTCCAGCCTTCCAAAGGCGCTGGGATAACATCGTAATGTCTAAAGAATGTCACGAATGGTCAACTCCCCGAGTAAAGAAGGGGAAGGACTTGATGTGAACAAACCCATATAGCAAGATCCGAGGAAGGGGTTTATCGCCCTTGCGACCTGCGAATGTACCAAGCACAATAGGGTTTCCATCCTCGCCTGTAGGAAGCTGCTTGGTAGTCAGTACATGCGACAGTAGAAGAGGAGGGTAACCACAAGTGTTGTTTGAGCGCCCAGTTGTGCGAGGCACTTTTTCAACCAGATAGCGGCTTTACGACAGTCTTCTTTGTGTGTAGGTTGTGAGCTAACACTCGGGATTGTGACGAATTTACTGAGTGCATACATCAGTGTCCCTGAGGATAAAAAGCTCTTAGTTCTGTAATCAAAAATAATACTTGCATCACATACCAGATGTTGAATCTTTTTCAGGTGATACAGTGTCAAAGCTGATCAGCTCGCCCGTTGTAGGTACCCTTTTCGGCATGGTAAGCTCCCAGACCTGCATACAAGGCGCGTGAACAACTAGAATGAAATCAAAACAATCTTATCTACTTTGATATTAGAGTCACTTCCACCAGTAACGAGACAAAAACCTCCACCACTGCGTTTAGTGATGACAGATGAAAGGATAATCCCATCGTGTGCTTTCCAGGAAGCCAAACAGTCGAACGAAGTAGACCATTGCTTCAAGTGTCGTGTGAGAATTAAGTATCTCACGAATCGGGCGTGCTCACTTTCACACAACCCCCTGCCGAGAAGGTATAGAGATCACCATTGAATACAGACAAGGACAAAATATCGACACCCTGTGATCAGACAGAACCTGAACGTGAGTATATGAGTACTATCAAGGCAGGTATTGTTCACCTCTCGAACGATGATAGTTCGGATGGATGTCTTGGTTTCGAGATCAAGAATTTTGACATACCCATCCTGGCACCCAGCAGCAATAGTATCACCTCTAGACACAAGGGCAAGAACAGCACCGTGTCCACAGTCGAATTCATGGATCAGGGTCGGGGTTTGAGTCGAACAACTCCAGAGCTATTTACAACTGTGAATGCTAAAATGGCTAGCTGTCAAAATTCAAATAGCGCACTTTGACTTTCTCATCGCCACTGCCTGTCGCAAGACGCACGCCATTTTCGTCATCTAAGACGATCATGCAGTATACATAACCCCAGTGTGCAGAATCAAGAACATTAGACGTCGGGATTTTGAAATATGCCTGTGGAACTTGGATGTCGTTGTAAGTATCAGAGTCTGGACTTTCTCGGCCTGAGTGGTGGCCGTTACGGGCATTTATATCCGCGGGTTTGCGTAGGTATTGGGGATAACTGTCAAAAAATTTATGTGCCTTGCGAGATGTCGGGGTAGTGTGTCCACTGGAAGTTGCATCTAGCAGCAAAGTAGATAATTCAGATGGAGGGGGTGAAGGACTGAAGTGGAACCACTGGAGCGAAGTGTTCTGGCAGCCAACATGGATTATTTGAAGGGTTGGGGACCAGGCCAGCGAAAAGAGATCACCCGAGCAGATTTCGAGGCAGGGTTCAATGACATAGAGTGGGGACAGTGTTTTGGTGCACCAAACCTGATAGATGTAAGCATGTGTGTGCCTGCAGATGAGGCCCTAGCTCACTCGAATCCTACTGTCTCCTGCGCATACGGTAAGCTCATCGACATTAAAGTACTGGGATGAACACACCTCCTGAACTAAACAACCAGTTTCTGTCTTTCGCATACTCTAACGCGAGAACACTTCCAGTATGGCCGCACAGGGTAGCTTTCAATGAGAAAGTCCTTTTGTCCCAAACCTGAGGGACCGGTCAGTCAAATAGTCTGGATGCTTGTAAGGCGATATGTACCAAAATGTCACGGTTCTGGCTGCCAGAGAATATGTAGTCATCCGTGGCAGCAAGACTGAGGACAGAACTCTTGTTCTCCTGGAGAGAGTGGAGGAGACGCGGGAGTTCCTGACCATTATGGAGATCGCGGGCAAGGGAGGCTGGTTTCATGTGAGATGGGAGTTTGCGTAGAAGAGGAGGATTTACGGTGCAGCGGCATCTGGGCAGGTGGCGAGCGGAGCATGGGGCTTACGGCAATTATGGTCGATATGACGAGCGGTTCTGCCAAATGTTCTCTCCTTCAGACTCCGATGACCCTTTTCCATTTCCTCGCCTCGCGTATGTATCCTATCTTCAATGCTATCTCTGTTAATCATCCTCAGAGAAATCCCAAGCCGAGCGGAAACGGCCGCGGACTTTTCCCTGCCACGGTTCTAGACTTGACAAGATTAAGAGTGTATTTATACTGCGCGTGCTCTGCTATTTCTGACACCGCGTCTTTTTAAGCACTATCAACCACTGACTATTCAACCAGTTCCCACCGAGTTAACGTCCGAAGACGAACCACAACCCCAAGTCCAAACCTAGTAATGTTCCACTGACAGACCTTTGTTCGAAATGGCCTTGCTCTCGAGTAAAAATGTTGACATTGGTCCGTCTCCGCTTTCTAACCACGCTACACCTCCAAGTGGTATGCATCATCCACCTCAGCAAACGGAAGAGCAGTAGCTATTGATCAAACGGATACGATGAGAAGAGGGGGAAGGGAAAGAAGATATTTTGAAGAACTGATTTTGCAGCAAGAAGAGGCTCCAAATCACGCCTCCGAGACAATCATATTCACCTTCTCCTGTGTTAATTGTGCCAAGTCGATAAATCTCCACCCCACCCCCTCGGTCAAAAAATCTTCAGAGTTTTCGGGTATCATCATCTTTTGTGTTCATTGAAAAAAGTAGGCACTGTTCAACGCCTGAGCAACTCCCCTTATCTCTTTCGCCGGAAGCAGAAGAATCAGCAAAACTCTTGCAGTCTATGTATAACGATATCTTCCGAAATATGCCTGATCCCGAAGGC
>Ga0157357_1001158_pt1 | contig 11091 bp, 17 predicted proteins | sample AttcapACBM1_FD_111485 | JGI IMG/M metagenome (GOLD analysis project Ga0157357, IMG submission 111485) | Fungus gardens microbial communities from leaf cutter ant in Botucatu, State of Sao Paulo, Brazil - Atta capiguara ACBM1 | ecosystem: Host-associated > Fungi > Mycelium > Unclassified ... | reverse complement strand
GGGGAGGAAATCCAGGAGGGAAAGCAGCTGGTGGTCTGAAACCGGGAGGGGGCCCTTGCATACCAGGAGGCACAAATGGCATGGGTGGCCTTGCAAGGGGAGGAGCACCCACTGTGAGTTGAAAATTAAGATTGAGTCAGTTGTCTGGATCGAGAGATGAACATACTCGGTGGCATCATACCCATCCCTCGCCCTGCAGGCATACCACGACCAGGACCTATCGGGAGCTAGGAAAAATAAGTCAGTAGCAGATTGATGCCTATACGGAGTCCAGTCACGTACAGCGTTGGCTTTTTTATCTTCATCGACCACAGGAGGAGGGCCTTCAACACTTATACTAACAACAGTCTCGCCGCGCAAGATAACTAAGCCTAGGGTGCGCTTCATTTCCTGTTCTGGTGCAGTTTCTTCACCTGCCTTTTTCTTCGGCCTCACTCTTCGGAACTCTTCACAGTCAGCCAGGACCAGATTCATGTGGCGGTCAAAAGCAAGCATTTGGCCCGTCAGTGCGCGTCCATCGTTGATTGTGACCTTGAGCCGCCAGTTAATCAGGGAGAGCATTTTCCCGCCTTTGGACTTTGGAGGAGGCTACATAGGATATGGGATCAGCCCTGTCAGCGTTGTACGACATAGGGAAGGCGCAGGACTCACCATGATGGACAATGTGTTGGGCAGCGACCTCGACGCGATTCCACAACAGTTCAATTTTCACCAAACATGCACAAACTCGGATATCAAAACTTTCTGGCTTGAGTCATGCAGATAACTGATGATTCTTTCAGTCGCAGTGTTGCTTGCGCTGATTTTCGCCAAAAGAAGAGTCTCAAAGGCCCATAAAAGCGTAATTCCGGAAGCTATCAAATAACATGTCTCAACTGGAACTACCCAATAACAAATTGATCAAACTCTTAGGTAGTACCTTTCGTTCTGTGAACGGCGGTCATTTATTGGGTTTAGGTATCACTACTCCAATCATTGGTGCACCAATGGCAGGGGCATCTGGAGGTATAGAATACTGGGCATCCTGGACACGCTCATCTTAATGCCTAAATAGGCTTACTCGCTGCTCAGATAACCCTTGGTGGCGGATTTGGTTTGGTGGGCACTGGTAAGGACACGGCCATCATGCGAGTAAGCAAGCATATTCACGCTATTGGCAGGCTATATCACAGCGGAACAAATCCAAGAAGAGATAGATGTCGCGCGCCGAATCCTTGGAATTGACTCCCAGTCACCACTGCCTATTGGGGTCGGTTTCCTCTGCTGGAGACTCGAACTGGATGCAGTTCGAGGGGAGCGAAAGCTCAAGACCGCACTTGACAACCATGTCGTTGCTGTGTGGTTTTCATTTGGTGAAAATCTACCTAAATGGATTCAGTTCGTCCGGGACCACGATAGAGCGAATGGGGCACAGACCATAATATTTGTCCAAGTCTCTTCTGTGGATGATGCTCTTGTTGCTGTTCACGACTGGAAAGTAGATGTCATCGTGGCTCAAGGTTTCATTTCATTTTTTCATCCTCTTCCAAAGTGCTGATTCAAGCTTTTTCCCCTTTTGCCAGGGATTGAAGCGGGTGGTCATGGTTTTAGCAATGCTCCATCTATGAAGTCGTTAATTGCATCGATCCTGTCCGTTGCTCCTGGTGATGGACCTGCAGTTATAGGTGCTGGTGGTTTAGCAACAGGGAGGGACGTGGCAGAGCTCCTCAGCCTCGGCGCTGCAGGCGCAGTCCTCGGAACACGTTTTCTTTTAACCCCTGAAAGTCTATACCCTGATGCTCATAAACAAGCATTAGTCACTGCAGAGTCAACAGCATCAGTCCGAAGCATGGCATTTGATCAGGTTCGAGGCACCTTGGGCTGGCCAAACGGCGTCGACGGCAGAGGCTTGTATAATGGTGGGATTTTATCCTAGTAGTCAAATTTCACTGTTCAGGCCTCATTTTTGTCACTGCACACTAGCGACCGTTCAGGATTATGAAAATGGTGAAGATATACAAGTCTTACGCTCCAAGTTCGAAGAAGCTGCCCGTGATAACGACATAAGCCGAGCCATTGTGTGGGCTGGAACCGGGGTTGGGGACATGAAGGACATTAGGCCTGCAAAGGTAACCATCGTGGTTCATTTTCATTGAATGGAATCTTCTACTGACATATTTTTATTCAACAGAAGCTAGTCCAGGAGCTGCATCAAGAGTGTCTGATTTGTCTAGAAAATAATGTCCAAGCCTTCTAGCTCACAACGTGTTTATTATCTAATCCATTTCCCATTGATTTGTCTTCCGGACGTGTTTTTCACTACCATAAATCACACTGCATGAATCAATTCGAAACTCGGTGTTCTTCACCGAGAGGCTTTGAACTGTCGTGTCGTTGCACCAATCATCTCTACCTTGGCCAGATCCAACACTAGGAACGGCTCCACAGACACGTTGCAAGAGGCCCATCCATTCGTATTGGTGCCTCATCATCCATGTTCAAAAACCCCCGACATGATCATTGATCATCATAAACCCCCCTCTCTCGTTATACGTCGAGTGAAAAGCATGGATCCTTCCCTCCCTTCGCTTCAGCATCTTTTTTGCAAACTTGTCACTCATCACCTTTGATCTCTTACTCTGGACCAACTCTGGACCAACCTGGCAACCATGCCAGAAGGAGGTTGAGGTTCCGACGGACCTTCTCTCCACCTGCCTGATTTGCTCAATTCAAACCACACTACACCCGACATGTTCACCTACTTTAGTAATAGCCGAGAATCCAGAAACTAGAATCAGATTCTTCAAAACTTGCTCAGGGGGTAGAAGCGAGATCAAGTATCAATGACATAGTATAGTAAGGCTTATCCATCCTGTGAACAGGAGGTTGAGGTTACTGCATCCTTTGCTTGATGGACGATCGTCCCCACTTCCACAGAGACAAAGAACTTTGAAAGTATTTCACACTTGACATGTTGGCCAGACGGATAATTTAGGTATCCGAACCCATATCTCTTTGGGGATGCCTTTGTACTGGTTAGTTGAGCACAAGGTTTGAGTAGTTTCCTTATGGCTAATCATTATAAATACACGATTGGAAAATGAATCTAGGTGGAAGATTTGGAATGATGCTCCGGAAAGTGAGATTAATGGACAATTTCGACGACAAGATCACCTTGGTTGATGGAGTCGCCTAACGAAAGGATGAATTTATCAGCAACATAAGATGGGAAAGAGAACACACCTTCTTGGACAACAACCCGCTTAACATGACCAGAGACCGGCGCAGTAACCGCAGACTCCATCTACCCAAGATATCAGAACCAATGAGACCATGAGAAAACGATAGCTCACCTTCATGGCACTCATGACTATTGATGAGAAAAAGATAAGAAAGCACCCCAGATCTCGCCTTTTGAGAAACACGTACCACAGACAGGATCGCCCTTCTTGATCTCATGGCCTTCCTTGACTCGCACTTCCACGACAACTCCAGACATGGGAGCTCCTACTGAGCCTGGCTCATTGGAAGCTTTTTCCCGTGATATTGTCTCGACAGCTGAGTTCTTATCCTCAATCGAAACCGCGCGGACCTGACAGGATCACATCAGTAATCGATTTAAAAAGCATTGAATGACTAGGTTTCTACCTCTCCGTTGACCTCAAACCAGACGTCACGTTGCGCACGACCTTCCACAACCGGCCCAACGGCCATGAGACGAATGATCAGTGTCTTGCCTGGTTCAATGGAGATGTGCATTTCTTCTCCAACATCAGGGCGCCCAAGGAAGTAGCGTGTGGGAATAACACTAGTTTTATTTATATGAGATCTGAACTTGAACAATGGATTTTCCATGCCATACCTGAGATCTCCATATTTTGCCAAGAAACCTTGATACTCCTCGAAGACCTGGATGTGGCAATCATCGTATTCAATAAACCAGCACCTGGGAATATATACGCGAACTTCTGTACCTTGGGATACATGACGTAGGAGGTTACATCAGTATCAGTGATGTGCTTGCCAAACTTGCTCCGTAGCTCCGCCTTGATCTTCCTGAAGTCTAGGGGTTCCATAGTGGTGCCAGGCCGTCCATCAATCTTCGACTTATTCCTGATGATGCGTGTGCGTAGAGGTTCAGGGAATCCTCCCACGGGTTGCCCAAGATAACCCTGGAAGAACTCAACAACAGAAGATGGGAAGTCAAGCTGGTCAGCACGTTCAAGCACTTGCTCTTTGGAGAAGGAATTCGAAGTCATCCACTGGGCGAAATCACCAACAACTTTTGATGACGGTGTAACCTGTTCCCAAGGATCCATCAGTGACAAAAGAAGGACGTCCAGAAGAGTTCTATGACCTTGATGATGTTACCACACTGGCAGGACAGAGGACAATCAGAAGCTGGATCTTAATAACTGGATGAGAATAACTTTACAAGTTCGTTCGCTTCGATATATTTCTTCTTGATTTCTATGAAAATTCTTCAGGAAACTGAAAAAAACTTTGGTCTACCACGCACCTGTCCATTGTTCTCCAAGTCCAAGTTGCGCAGCTTGGAACTAGAAGTAAAAGTTCATTAACAAAGAAGTACGGAGCCTTTATTTCAACATACCATCAGATTCGTGTACTGTCCTCCAGGCATCTCGTGGTCGAACACTGAAGAATCGGAAGCACGGACATTGGCCTCAAAGCAGCTGTAGAGTATGCGGACTTGACTCCAGTAGGTGTTAAGGGCCTGGATATCTTCATAGCGGATCCCTGTGCCTAGTGTGGTTTGCTCCAAAGCCATACATACGGCACCCATAGAAGGCTGAGAAGTCAGTCCCGACATGCCTAGAAAAGGAAAGGTCCTCATGTTCAGGGTCTCCCCATTAGCAAAGATGAGATACTGACTATCGATGGCAACATCAACAACATCAGCACCTGCAGCTGCAGCAGCAATCATACTCGCTGTAGCGATACCTGCAGTATCATGCGAGTGTACATGGATGGGAAGATCGGGGTGAGCCTTCCTGATAGCACCGATGAGACTAGTTATTTGGACCCCATTTCAGATTCTGTATTCGGAGTCCAGAAAGAAACCTCTTACAGTTTAGCAGCCTCAGGTTTCAGAAGACCAGCCATGTCTTTGACACCGAGGACATGAATACCTTCTTTTACGAGTTGATCGACAAAATCAAGGTAATATTGGAGGGTGTATTTGTTCTCCTTGGGACTAGCAACATCTCCGCTGTAGCAAACAACTGCTTCGACGACGCCACCAGCCTTCTTGGCAGCGTCAATACCAAGTTGTAACTGTCAAGTTGTGAGCTCCATATCTAAGAAGTATCCCCTATCATTCCATACTTACGTTTTCTGCAACCAATGGATTAGCCCATGGGCTAAAATGACACGAATAGACGACACACCGAAGTAATTGAGAGAATCGAAGACACGGAAGATGTCAAGACCGTTCTCAACAGCTTTCTTTGAGAAGTCATAAATCGCATTATCACTAGATGGGCTCAGAAAGGCGGTTCTTTATAGGTATCCACCACCTACGGATAAGAAGTATAACCAACACCATTGGCACCGCGGACAAGAGCCTGGAAAGGGATGTTGGGGACGAGCTTCCTGAGAGTGCGCTTCACGTGAACATTAGCTTTCAACGCTATACCAACCAATGAAGCTAACAAACCAGACGATCCCAAGGGTCTTCGTACAAGAATCGCATTGCTACATCGAACGTAGCACCACCCCACATCTCCAAGCTGTAGGCATTCGCAAGAGCATAACTGGTCTCCTTAGCGATTGAAATCATATCGGTAGTGCGCAGACGAGTGGCAAGTAAAGACTGATGGGCATCACGCCAGGTGGTATCCATGATCAAAACACCAGGGTAATCACGAACGGCCTTGGCGAAAGCCTCTGGGCCGTGTTCGACGATGATGTTGCGCCAACCAAGTGTGCAAGGGTAGGTAGTATCCAGCGGAGGTCCGCTGGGATCGTCACGATTAAGAAGTTTAGGAATAGTAAACTCGGTTTTGAGGCCAGGTTCGCCCTATTGTAAGATAGATGATTATTCTGAGAATTTCAATCGTACATCGAAGTCTTACGATTTGACCTTTAATAGAACTTCCATTGACGGCAAGGTCTCCAAGGTAAGCCAGGAGCTTTTGGGCCCGATTTTGGCTCTGCACGAGCTTAAAGAGGTCTGGGGTATCATCAATAAACTAAAAGAAATCATCAGAGCAGGGTTGAGCGAGAAAAACAGTGAAACCATACTGTTGTCCAGGTCTTTCCTCCAATAAAAGTATCGTGAGTCAAAAGACGGAACAGGAATGGAATATTGGTCTGAGTAGACCCAGCCAGTCAGAAAACTAGTCCTGAACAATCATGTGAGACACAAACCTTGACACCGCGAATGCGGAATTCTACGAGAGCACGAAGCATCTTTCGGCGTGCAACCTCATAAGTGGTACCACTCACGCTGCACTTCACAAGCAAACTATCGTAGTGGGGCTTTATCTTTGAAGTTAGCTGGGATCATACTGCGAGCACTTCGTGACGTACAGTAATCTGGGCACCAGCGAAGCCTGAGCTTGCATCAAGACGAACACCATTACCACCAGCTGAACGATAAACTTCAATCTTTCCTGTGTCAGGCTGGAATCCGGAAGCAGGATCTTCGGTTGTAATACGGCATTGGATCGCGAAGCCTCGCTTGGTGATGGCGTCTTGTGTCAAACCCAGCTGGGGCAGAGTGGCACCGGCGGCAATCTGAATCTGAGCAGCAACAATGTCGATGCCGGTGATCTCCTCTGTTATCCACAATAAGACAAGGGGAAACCATTTAATTTCTCATCAGGGAAACTCACCAGTAATGGTATGCTCGACCTGGATACGCGGGTTGATCTCAATGAAGTAATGCCTTCCCATCTGGTCAACCAAGAACTCGGCGGTACCAGCATTCTTGTAGCCGACGCTCTTGGCGAGCCTGATGGCGTCATTCAGAATAGATTGGCGGACTTCTTCAGGAAGATGGTTCGCAGGTGCGACTTCAACAACCTTCTGGTGACGACGCTGAACCGAACAGTCACGTTCGAAGAGGTGGATGGTATTTCCAGCACCATCAGCGAGAATTTGTACCTCAATATGGCGAGGGCGTTCAAGGAAACGCTCAATAAAAACAGTGCCGTCACCGAAAGCAGTTTTAGCCTCGCTGACAGCACGATCAAAAGAGGTCTGGAACTCGGTTTCTTCACGCACAACACGCATTCCACGACCACCACCACCCATAGCAGCCTTGATGATGACTGTATTACGAAGATTGAAGACTTCACATATTCTAGTTTCGAATTCAGGGGTGCGTACCGGGGAAACCGTACTCTTTGATGAATGCCTCTCCATCTTTGTAAGATGCCACCGGCCCTGGGGTTCCAGGAACAACAGGGACGCCACACTTCATCGCTGGATGGTGTTGCATTAGTCTTGTCCGCCGTGGATTGTGACATGATAATATATCCCTACCAAGAGTTCTAGCTTTAGTTTTATCGCCAAGACCATCAATAACTTCTGGTGATGGTCCGACAAAAGCAATACCAGCTTCCTCAACCTTGCGAGCGAATTCCGCATTTTCAGAGAGGAAACCGTAGCTATAAAAAAAAGACCATGAGACACATGAATATCCCATCGAGTCAGATTCACTGGCCCAGGGTGAATCATGTCGACTCCATGTTCGAGGGAAATTCTAATGATGTCGTCTTGCGAGAGGTAGGCACCGACGGGGGTGAGACCTTTGCCAACTTGATACGCCTCATCAGCCTAGAGGAATTATAGTTATCATTAACTGGACTTCCACTACTCTAGTTGGATACCCATTATCACCTTTTGGCGATGGGCAGATAAGCGATCTTCATAGGAATAGATCGCAACGGTGTGCATGGCCAATTCATGAGCAGTTCTGAATACACGGATAGCGATTTCCTGAAAGAAGAAACAGTAAACAAAGCGACTCAAAAGGAACTACGATCAGAATCATACACCACGGTTAGCAACGAGGATTTTAGTCAAAGGTCCACCATGACCAGCAGATTTTCTTCTCATTGTCTGTATCGAGTGGACTGGTGTCCCCGGATTGGTAGGTGACCTGGCGAACATCGGCGCCAGCCTTGGGGGGTGGAGAGCATTCGAGTCTGGTGCAGCCATGGTGATGGACAATAATGAAGCGAGCAAGAAACGAAAGGATGATAAAAGGGTAATGCCGGAAATGAAACCAATAGTCTTAGTCTTATCACAGACTCTCGAGATCACGCGGGTGATGGAGGCAGGTGAATGTATTCTCTTGCTACTCTCTTGCTACTCGAGGTCATATTCATATTCATGATATCCCCCTTCAGAGCTATAACACGGGCAATCTCCTCCATCTCCACTCTCGGGCTACTACACGATCTCGGCCTATGGTGCCATGTGATTACCTTGGCGTCGTAAATCTACACCTTACTTCCTACCACGTTCTGTGAAATCTGGCGTGGTCTTTTTATGGCTTCCTATTTGCCAAAGGGATAATGGTATCAGCTTGTTTTCGTGCTTCTGTTCTCTTTTGATTATTCTTTGCTACTGCGTAAAGGATACCTGCAAAAAAGCCAACCCCAACGGCCGAAACGGATCCAAAAGTGATTGAGTCCCCAAAGAAGATCATCCCCGACGCTGCGACAGGGAGTTTATTCAACGCTCCAACCATACTGCGATCCGTACTGTCAGTCAATGGGCGGCGTGTTTGAGAGATCATCACTTGCCTGTACGTTGTGCTGCTTGTTACTCGTACACACCATGCCGTTGTATATGAGATCCCTACCGCAGCAGCACCTGAGAATGCGATGGCAAATAGTAGAAAATTGCGAGTATCAGAAGGGCTTTCAGGTGGGGTTATCAATGAACAAAGCGATAGGTTTCAACATCACTCACAAATTGCGTGCCAGATTTTCTGCTCCCCAATCTTCAACCAACAACGAGAAGATTGCAAGTACCGGGATGCTCAGCAGATTGTTATAGAACATTGAATCCCAGTCGGAAAACCCGGTTGCTTTGATTCTCTTCCTCATTGATAAGACCTAGGACACGAGAGGTTCAAACAAAAACTCGCAAAATTCCCTTACGAGGTGACCTACATAAGCAGCGCTTGCGAGACAATTAACAAGCATCCATAAATATCCTACATTGAGCCCGCGAACACTGCTCAAGAGATTTTTCATAGCACCTGCACTGATGCCAGTACTAACTCCGGGGATTGATTGTGTGAGCGCGTTGGTGACATCAGACCATGCAGCAATGATAGATGAAACGACCTTCAAGTAAATCCATCAATCCCCGTGGCGAAGGACAGAAGCAAACCCTACCATGAAAATGAACGAAATGAAGGTGAGCACGGTGACCGAGCCGCCGAACCAAATGACTTCTCCGTATGCCTAAGTTCACTGGCAGTGAGTTCGAAATTTTGGCTCGAAGAAATGGACTGACGATCAATATGATGGTCAAATTTTTGAAAATCGTATAGACAGGTATACTGAGGTGTTGCTAGAGCGCATGTCAGCGTTATTCCAGATTGACATTGCTGCTTACCAGGCTCTTTGAACCCGTGTAAATAACGCTAACCAGAAGGAAACTGATCGGAAACCACATCTTTGCGTCCTTCTTATCAAAGTCTCTGAAGGATATAATCCCAAGTATCTTGACAAGAGAGACACACGCCACACAAAACGACGATTGGATACATAATAAGAGAAAGTTCATCGAGAAGCCATGGCCTGACACAACGAACTGCACATCATTGTCAAGTATTATATCTAGCAGCTTTGTTCGATGGCCGACCTTATTGATGACAGTCATTAATATCGATGCCATGCAGTAGCAGATGATTGAGGACGCTATCATGAGTCTGTAATAAGCGACCATAAAACAACGCCATGGGTCCTTCACCTGCAGCATTTGACCTCCCTAAATCTCTCGAGCCAGTCGCTATGGCCTTTTTTATTTCTGCGGCGTCTTTCTCCTCCGAGTGTGATCTTCCTCCATTTGTCGTCAAGGACATTATGGCTTAGGGGAGTAAAGCAATAACGCGGGCTCTGGCGTACGTGGGTATGATAGGTCCCAAGCGATTTGGAGTAGAGTAGTCCAAGGAAGCTGTTTCTGATCACAATGTGCATCCACGTGACCTTACAATGAGCTCGACAAATTGTTCCAATTCTAGAAGAACAAACGCTCGCTAAGGATTTCAGCACGACTACGTAGCAAGTGGAATCATGCCGAAAATGACGGTTCGGTCTCCACCTCGATGCAGCAAGTTTTGACCCTTGTTCACTCGGATCATTATCTCACATTATTACTATTTTTTCTTCTGAAATGATAGCTGCTGTCCAGCGGCAGAACCAGAAGCCCAGGAGTTTCCATGCAGACCTGGATTCTCTTGAAGTAGAGCTCTTAAGGAGCTGACAAGTAGCATGCATAAATTGATTGATGTATGACTAAGCCAGACAACCTGTGCTACTTACTTTCATTTCGCCGCAGGATATCACAAATCCATGACCTGGCTATCCACGTTCGCGTCGGTTAGCATAGCCGTTGGCCCTCCCCTGGTATGTCTATACTTCATGGCGGCCTCATCACAGCAACATGAACAATCGTTAGGTCTACGCCGACCAAACCTTCTCCATCGTTCGCAAACGGTAGGATATTATATACCCTTCTCGCATCAAGTGCTCAGTCTTACATTGTCCATTATAGGGATGCAACTGGATTTTCTCGTGATGTCTGTGCCATCTTGTAATACCAATTTCTCTCACAATGAAGAAGATACAACCACTCTGACGAATCAAATTAAAGATTACTCGCCAACATCACCCGTTGCTTCTTCTGGCTAGGGTTCTTCAACATTTTCTTACAACTACGTTTCAATTAACGATAATTCACTCACAGAGACCGCTTTGAGATTGCACTCCTAATCCAGTCCATTCTCATGATCCTGGCACAAGTATGACCATTTCATCTCGTTCCGTCTCGAAAAACACACATTGACATTCGTGGCTAGTTGGGCCTCCTCTACATCTGTATATCATTTCGACCGAAACAAAGTCC
>Ga0157357_1001157_pt1 | contig 11096 bp, 11 predicted proteins | sample AttcapACBM1_FD_111485 | JGI IMG/M metagenome (GOLD analysis project Ga0157357, IMG submission 111485) | Fungus gardens microbial communities from leaf cutter ant in Botucatu, State of Sao Paulo, Brazil - Atta capiguara ACBM1 | ecosystem: Host-associated > Fungi > Mycelium > Unclassified ... | reverse complement strand
AATCATATTGTTATACCCTTTGCCCTTCTCCATGCTGCATCCTGGAGGCATCAATTGTAACAACTTTTGTATTAAGTAACACAAAAGAACTCAATAGTGTTCTAAATACAAACTAGTCTACCTTATATACCATAAACTGTGGTCTGTATACATACTACAACTAACCTATTACAATCGATGCCTCATGTTTCACATATGGTTTGCTCATAAAACCAGATATTGGGATTTCTTCCTTATAACTCAAGGATCAGCTACACCATATATTTCCTTCATATATAATCAGTCAGTACCTCATGTAGTAGTCAAGGCCTCTTCATGATTTCCTCATTCTTATTGTATGTATTCTTTATAGTTTCTAGATATATATAGCTATAGATACTATCTTATATCCTTATACTTTACCAATTGATCATCTCTTCTTTCTTTTCTCAAGTCTTGCCTAAGTTGCAACCTGAGCTAAGCTTAAAGATCATAACATAACCTATCTTAAAATACATGTACTTTTCATAAAACTAACATATTGTTGCTATACTATATAATATTATTTGTTCCAAAATCTTCTATGACTTTCTCTGTGTCACCTGATGGTGTAATCATGACTGTGACATATGTGACAACTTTGTGACTTGTGTGACTATCATGCCACTTCTTCTACCTAAGTCTAAAATAAAAAATGAGAAAAGAAAACTCTGAATAAAATAAAGAAAAATATGAGAGAGAAAGAAAATAAAACTAAAAGGAAAATATATGTCTATTACATATCACACAAAAGAACATAAAAGAATTTCCTAGATATCAATCTAGATAACCACTATATCAGACTTTGGAAATACTTTGATAATATGCAGATATAAAGCCAGAACTATGTCATTAAAAATGTGGTTTGATTTGATAATACTTTCAACAATGTCAGAAGAAATAAGGAGATTAGTATTTTCTACAAAGTAAGAAATACTGAGGATTTTCAGGTAGGATTTGGATTGAGAGAGCCTTAGACTCATGATATCATTCTAGTTAATGTTATCGAGTTCTTTAACATATTTTCTGATAATGTTCAGGTTGGAAATTGCAGCTATCTTACTAATAGTAATAAGAAGTCTCTTGTTACCAGAACAAAGAATCCAGAATAATGATGTCATACAGCATATACACTATATGTTGATCTTATGAATAATACATACTTTTTAGGGTAGGCTAGACTTAGTGTAATACAAACCATTAGCCCAGCATATATAAGGTAGATACTTTGTACATAGAACTCTATCAAGTTTTCTTGTGTAAATCTTATACAAAATTCCTTTCTTAACTTAACACTTTGAGTCTTGAATTGTAATAGCATGATCTTTAGAGTAGATTAGTATTAGTTTTACATAGACCACTAGCTAGCATATATAAGATAAACAATTTGTATTAGGAACTCTATTAAGTTTTCTTGTATTAACCCAATATAAGATTCTTCTTTTGACTACTTACTAAGTATCAAGTTATAATAGTATAATATTATCCTTGTAGAACCTTCTACATCTTTCCATGTGTTATATGATTATGTAACCATGACTGTGACATGTGTGACTGATATGTAGTCCCTTGTCATAGTAATGTGACAGTTATATATAATATCATACTAAACTCTAATCTTAGATTCCAGAATAAGAAAATAAAATAAAAACAAAGTCTACTGTCTTTGACTCTGACAAAAATTATATGACATGGAGAAAAGTATAGAAGGATCCAAAAGGATAATGTCATATATCATATAATATAATAATTCTTCTATACTTATAACATTTAGGATAGACTGTTATAAGACGAAAGTGTGGACAGACTTTAGTAAGAACAGACAATAGATAAGATAAGATATAAACAGTAGTATATTATTGGTTTACAATGAGAGAGAGAAGGCATGTGACTAGGAAGTCACATGACATGATGTCATAGGGCCTAGAGTGGTCTAGAGCAGTCTGAAAGGATCTAGGGTCTAGAAGGATCGAGAAGAGTCTAGAGATGGAGTAACGTCAAGGAACATGTTAACAGCATGGCTTCCTCATGGTGTACACATGGTGCATGCATGGACGACAGAGATTAAGAGTAGAGTTGAGAGTATGATGTCAGGGCACATGTATATGGCATGCTGGCCTTGAGGTAGATGCATGGTGGATGAGTAATAGGATATGAGGACAGAGTATGGACATTAGAGTAGGCATAGAGAAGTTGGAGCATGGACCAAGGACACTTATATAAATAGTCAGTAGAATACTATTGTGGTTCCCTGTCGAGTTCTCATGTGAATTACACAACTTATGTTCTCCACTAGATATCCCTTTTGTGAGATTTATTGTTTGTGCTGCTATTGGACATTGGTCTAGTGGTTGCCATAACATAGACTAGATATAAGTGTATACAGACCATGCTCTAGAGGTATATAAAGTAGACTCACCTGTACTAGGAACTCTATTGAGTTCTCTTTTATTAACCAATATAAGGTTCTTCTTTTATTCCAACTCTTAGACTTAAGTTGTAACACCACCATCAAAGCCCATAGTATTTATTTCCTTAACCCTACTGTTTCCTGCTGTTTGTCAAGAACAAAAGAAGTGGACTTAACATTTTCTTATTTTCTTTTTATTTTCCTGTATTCTGTTTTTAGAACTAGGGTTAGGGTTAGAGTGACAAGATCACACTGTCACACAGTAGGTCACATCAGATGACACAGTCACAAGTCACATGACACATGGAAGGATGATGTCATACAATATGTAAAACACATGTTGACCTTAAGACATATACATGGTCATTTAGGGTAGGCTAGAAATAGCTTGCATGGACCATTAGGTGTTAGTATATAAGATAGACAATCCTGTACAGAGTTCTCTATCGAGTTCTCTTGTATTAACCCAATACAAGGTTCTTTTCATTGACCCACTCTAAGGTCTTTGATTTGTAACACTGTTGGCCTCAGAGTTCAATCTTGACTATTGTTTCAAACCCCTCCTATCTGTCACTAATAGCAACCTTCCTTTCTTTCCAGGCTGACATTCTAGATATTTTCATTAGAAATGCCTCTGTGTTGTGGCAACCACCACTAGTCACAAAGACCAATAGAAGCACAATCAATAAATCTCAAGGGTGGATATCATTGTGAGAATCACAAGAGAACTTGACAAGGAATTTCTGCTGAATTTCTGCTGAATTGCTACCCTATTTATATAAATTACAGATGGTCTGTGCTACTAATAATTAACTCTACCCTAAAGTCCATGTATCATCCATAAGTACACCATGTGTACACCATGAGGTAGATATGCTGTTAACATGCTCCTTGACATCATCCTTCTAGTCTGCTCTCACTCAGTCTAGGCCTATGACCTCACATCATGTGATATGTCATATGACTGCAGTCATGTGCCTCTTCATCATCAATAAAAGAAAATCAAAATCAAAATCAAAAGAAAAGAAATATTAAATCAAGAAAAATAGATAAAAGAAAAAGAAAAATGTTAGTGTCCAAGTGTACCATTAACACTCTGGTTATGCTGTCCTCATTATTTCTCATCAAGTAAGCTGAATCAGGAGATTGGAATGTATATCATAGCTATATAGGATGTCTGTTGCCTCCAGGAACCTTACTCTGTTCTCTTAGGTTCTCCTGGAGGTTGTGAAAGTCTGAAAAACCCTGCAGACCCTGCTAGTCACCTTAACAATCCCCTTATAGCATTCTTACTTGTTCTCTGAGACCAAACAGTCTTGACATTGTATACAGTTGTTTCAACATATAAAAATACTATTGAAATATTGACCTTGTGTGGGTGGCAGCAAACAAAATCATATAATTGGGCCAATCTAAGTCCAATCCACATACTGAAAGAAAATGCAGGGTCCTATAACAGCCCTATAATAGAAACATGGTAAAAGTAGCACTAAAGAAAAGATAGCACACAAGTCACAAAATCATAGGTCCACAAACACATTCGCAATAACACTCTTCTGCTGATGTGCATACATCTTTCCAATACCAGGTGCCGGAACTGCACTCTCCTTTCTCCCTTTGAATCCCAACCAGTTGCCCCTCAAATTCACGCCAACATCTTCCAACACACTTTCAATCCTGTCTTTCACATGGTCCCAGGCTCCTTGATTTCGAGGCTCTTCCTGTACCCAGCAGATTTCAACATCATGCAAATATCCACCATAACCCTCAAGCACCTCACGAAGATAGGTAAATGGAAATGGGGCGAGTTCTTCAATACGGATAAAATCGACTCCGCCTATCAATTTACGGGCTTCGCGTTCTTTGATCAGTTCGTAGTATAGTTTACCGGCAAGGAGGACAATGCGTTTAGTCTTTGGAGGGTCAGAGAGTGGATCTTTAAGAATGGGTTGGAATCTTGTTCCACATTCGAGATCTGCCAGGGCAGAAGAAGATGCCTACAAGATAATGATGAACGTGTTATGAACACCAAGCGAGGGAGTGTAGACGCACAGCTAATCTTAGTAAACCCTTCGGTCCAACAATGACAAGAGGCTTCCTATAATTTCTCTTCATCTGCCTCCTCAGCAAGTGGAAGTATTGTGCAGGTGTGGTAGGGAATACGACCTGTATGTTGATGTTCGTCGGATTCATTTCTGTCTCGGAATACTTGTCATTCGTCAGCTGCAACATACGCTCAATACGGCTCGATGAGTGTTCAGGACCGGCACCATCTAATCCATGAGGGAGTTGTAGCACGATACCACTTTGCTTGAGCCATTTCGCTGTAAGGCTCAGTAAATAAGTGCAAGTAGTCAATATAAAAATGAAGCGTACTTTCGGATGAAGAGATGTAGGTATCAATTGTGACCTGGGCACCGTTGAAAAAATCACCAAACTGTGCTTCCCAGATCGGGAGCAGCGTTGGTCGTTCCCAGCTGGCACCATACTCAAACTAGTAACACACTCGTCAAAAGACCAGTCACCTGAGAACAACAAAAAGTTAGCATACCCCAAGGACTGCATATTCACTTAAAGAACCTAACACGAAGGTCAGCAGTGATGGTCAAGACTCAAACCATAGACATACTATTGGCCAACTCCAACCTTCCATCCGCTCCCAGTGCCTCATTCAACGGCACAACAACACCCTCTGTCTTCTGATCTACCAACATCGCATGTCTATGACTAAACGTACCCCTTCCAACATCCTGTCCCGAAATTCTCACATCATATCCTTCAAGCATCAACGAACCGAACGCCAGAGCCTACACGGAGAACAGGGGACAGTTTTCCTATACCATCTCTCATCCAAACCAGAAAAGAGAGGAAACTCATACCTCAGCAGTGGCCCAATCCAACCCCTTTTCCTTATCCAAGCTTCCTATCCGATTCTTCACATGTCTAGTCAACTTCGGATGAATCTCGAATCCTTCAGGAATCCAAACACTTGCTCGCCCAACACGCTTCAAGATATCTTTATCCACACCTGTAATGATATCAACACTGGGTAAAGCTTCTTTACTTCCTGGCCAAACGATATCCTTCCATTGTCGGCTTAACATTATTGGTTGTATCTGCACGCTGGGTGGAGATGTAGATAAGGTTGAAGTGAGAGTGGGTATATAGCTGGATACGGCTGCGAGTGCGGTTTCGAGGTTGGATTTGTATGTTGTTCGGACAGAATTTATTGTTTCTTGTGTGAGAACACCTTCGGACTAAGTAGACCAGATAAATCGTTTAGAGAACAGTGGAAGAAAGACGGAAACGAGACATACCAGGAGTTTGTACTCATAGAGTTCTGGAACGGATTTCCTCTGGGCAATTTTCTTGTACATGATTGGCTGTGTAATGCCAGGCAAGTCTAACTCATTGTGACCCCTAGATCCCTCTCTGAGTTAGCTGAATCACATATGCAAAGTAGATCACGAAGCAACTTACCATCGCCGGTACACCAGAAGATCCACGATGATATCCTGCACAGCTTCTTAGCCTCGACCAATCCACAACGATTACAGAATTACTCACCTTTCTAAAGTAATTTCTATACCGGAATGCGATATCCATGGCACGCGCAACATCTACGATTGTCCTTAAAAGTACACGATACGACTAAAAGAGCTCTTACCTTCAGGATAGTCACCATTCACATGAAGCACAGGGGCATTAATCATTTTTCCTATATCCGAGCAATACGCAGATGATCTGGCACCCAAAGCAGGAGTCGTATACCCAATACTGCAATATTGAGTCTACGAACTCTCACTAATAACGTATACATACTTGTTACTGCGATCAAACAAGCCCTCACATCAGCATACATCACTGACCGGAGAAAGATGGAGTGCCAACTCACTCCACGACCAAATGAACGCTTCCTCCGCTCGTGAAATGTGGCAAATTACCTACACGTACATTCTATGTTTCACCTCCATCGCATAAAAATGTAAGGCAACCACTCACTCAGCCCAAAACTTTCCATAACAATTCCCTGTCCCGTAAAACTCGCATCTCCATGCAACTGTACACACATTACTCTATCACCTAACTGACAGTCCTTTGGCGATGTCTTCAACAGTGAGAACTGTTTAGCGCGAGTTTTCCCGAGCGCAATAGGGTTGGCGGTCTCTACATTTAAAACAGAAGAAAAGTCAAGAATGACCGAGAGGACAAGAGAAATGGGTACCGAGGTGAGAAGGATTTGGAAGCAGCGAAATTTTAATCGGTTTATCTGCTCCTTCGTATATCAAACTCGGGGAAGATACTGTGAACACACCAAAGCCACTCCATCAGCTCAAATTCAAACCGTAGTAGTGGAAGGAAGGCACCGAGATGACTGAGTACGTCACCCTCAGCAAGTAATTCTTCAGGATACTCGGAACCACCTTTAATCTTGTGGAACAGGGCCACTGGAGAATATTGCAGAAGGTCTGTGAGAAGGTTTAGGCGGCCTCTGTGGGGCATAGCTGAAGGCAATGAGAGTTGGCTGAAGTTGGACTGGAAAGGTCTATCAGGAAGCTTACCTAGGATGATATGTTGGATTCCACCTCGAGGTAAATTCCATTAAGATCATTCAATCTAAATAAGGCTGGGAATCCAAGGACTTACCTTGAGCAGCAGACGAGAACAATGTATCCAAGGCAGGTATCATTGACTCGCCTCCTTCCAAACCATACTGCACGATACAAATACATACACCCACAATCAGATTTCTCACTCGTTAAACAAGAAGACAGGAACTTACGCGTTTCAGATTTGGAAACTTGACCTGCAAAAAGTGATCCAAAACCTCACTACGTGCCAACAATGCATGTATCCTTTTCTGTTTCTCATCATCTATCTGAAATAACGGTTTATCCGTCGGCGAAGGTAGCATTTGTGATTCCAATAAATGAGAGAACCACAACCTTTCTGTCTTTGATGGAGAATGCATATACTACAACAATTAAGTCATTAGCGGACCAAGCAAATGAGAGAGAACAAGAAAAACCAGCAACCTACCTCGTATCCAATATTCCCAATATAAACACTCCTCAGATGTCCTTCAATCTCATCCAAGCTCCATATATCCTCCTTCTCATTCCTCTCCTCACCCACTCTCTTCGTCCACAAAATCCCATCCACATCATACTTCCTCTCCCCATCAACCAACCCGTATCGAACAGGATTCAACGCTACAACTTCTTCTCTCGCAATCAAATCCAATGGATCAATACGCGCTGCTCTGTGTCCATGTGTACGCATAGAATCGACATAGCGGAGTAAAGACGCATTGCGGTCTCTATTGACGAGCTGCTTTTCGGTATCTGTGACAGAGAATAGGTGAACATGATCACAGATGTCGTAGCATTTTTGGAACACATCACAAATTGAGAATGGTGCAAAACGAACAAGACAAGGGACCTCACAAAACACCAGCGACTCACAATCTGGAAAAACATATCTAGGTGGAGGCCTATACCCAAAACTTTCATCATGATATTCTCTCTTCTGACTCTCGAAAGGAGTTCCCAAACCGGCGTACGGGACTCTCAACATTCTCGACGACGTAACAACCAGACCATGAGTAGCACATTTCAACACCAGATACATTGTCTTCCAGAGCTCTCGTCGTCGTCGTACTGAGTCATATACCCAGGCTAGCTCTTCAAACCTGCGTCCTCCCAAAAGGTCCAAACGGTACCGTCTCAAACTTCAAAGCCGATTCGGAACACGATAGGGGAGAGCAGAGGGGTGGATCAAGGAATTATATATATCAAACTGTGGCACATGAACACTGTGGCTCGTGCAAGGTCCGCCCGAGAAAAGGAACCGGCAATCATCTATGCGCGAGAATCACCCATCTAAAGATCTGATTTATAATCGAGACCCAAGTATCACCGCCACCAAACCCCCCATGCCAACATAGCACAAATAATGCAGATCAGCAAAGCCAAGGAGTTCCAAATATATGACCCGTAGGCAAACACGGGACTAGGGCAATTTAAGAAAGAAGAACTCGATGACAGAGACAAACCAGAGAATAATTATGTGTACCTAATCAATAACAGGTCCATGAAAAAAGTATCCATGTGCTAGAAAGGAGTTCATTAATGTAATGTTTGTCGTAGAACTGAGAATTGATACAAAGTAGCTGCAAGAATGCGACACATGCAGAAGAAAGAAAGCCAAGGAGAGGGACGAAGGGAAACATGATTTCAAAATAAGGTGAATGATGAATGGGATAAAGTTCTACGAATAGGCAGAAGCGAAGAGATGAAGAGACTGCAACGAAGCCTAGCATTCTAGAAGGTAACAAACAAGATACAAACGGAATTGCCGAATGAAAATGTCCTATTCACCTTTATTCCCAATCGTGTCGAATTTGGATACCATCTTCTGAACACTAGGCGTCTTGCTCAAACTCTGCGAATACGCCATAACCGGTAACCCATCCAACTGCTGCCATCCAGACCTCGATTTGGCCAAAATCTCAGATGCGAGATCATTTCCATATTGTTCCGCCAACTGACTACGCAAAAACACTCAGTAAAGCACCGAAAGAGGAAAACAAGGTAAATCACACACCTGGCATAATGATCCTTAATCACAGCCATACTGTTCATACTCAACCTATACGCCTTGGGCATCATCCCCTTCCCAAACCGATATGTCACATGGTTGCTACACAACAACCCCACCACGATAATTCCAACATGCACCGGGACAATCGAAAACACAACCGTATACCACTTCCTCAATACCATCCTCTCAAATTGCAAATAACGCAATTTACATCCGGGCAAAATACTCCTCGAATAACATGTCTGACTGACAGTCGCTTCAATGAAAGGAGAATAATAGCCACAGCAGCGAAGGATATTTTGTACACGGACACGACCCTCGGGTCCTAGATCGCGTGACCATTGGGCGTTGATTTTGCCTTCAAGGTTGAAAGTGTGCCGTTTGTACGTCAAGTAACCTGGTATGAGAAGGAAGATGAATGTGATCCAAAGAAACAGATTATAAACTGCGAGGAAGGAGCGGTTATTGAGCACGATGCCCGACCAACCGATCATGGAGGTGAACACGCCGATGGAAGTAGCGAGCGTAGATATGACGAGTTCAGGACGATTCCCAGCACGGACGATATCTGCTCTAGACCAGACGTTGAACCAGGTCAAAAGGCAGATGATCAATCCCACAAGGGAGTATGCCGTCAACTAATCCCAAAACCGCAGCCAAAAATCAATCAGTGAGAAACGACAGGTCGTCAAGAAAGCAAACCCACCACTGAATTCGCACAAAGTAACGTCCACTTGAACCTATTCCATCTCATCTTTTTCGTCGTCTTCGGTCCTCCAGGAGTAACGCCATCATAATCTTCGTCTCCTGCAGCCGGCATCCTCGCCTCACCACTCCTAAAAGCCTCCGTGCCTCCACCCATCTTAGGTACATGCGGCGAACCACCCTCACCCTTGTCACTCCTGCCCCTCCTCCTCCTCGTATTCAACATTGTAGACGAAAACTTGGATGGCAAATAATGCGCCGAAAGCGACATTTGTGATTCAGTCTCCACGAGTTTATGTTCTGATCCGGGACTGTGTAATACTGGACTTGACCTTCCACTATTGAGAGCCATAACGCTGTTGCTGCTCGTGCACATCCTCGAATGAGAGATGCCCATGAATGGAGGTGCGGGTTTTTCCAACTCCTCGCCCCCACCAGCAGCCCCGGTACCGTAACTGACACTGCCGCTAGCGGAGCTGACACCTGAAGCAAATCCAACCGCAGCTATACAAGACCGAATAACATAAGCACCACCACCATCCTACCGACAGTCGAACAAAAGGCGTACGATGATTAACCATAAGCCTCGCGCGCTCTTGTTCTCTGGTGCGGTCTCTCTCTGGGGGAAAGATGGGGTATGTTGAAGAATCGTCGTCTTGAGACCCTGACGACGAAGTCCGACTATGATTTGATCAGAGACAGATACAGTGATAGGATAAGGTCGGAAGGCGACGTAGGGAGCAGAATCAAGATGCAATAAGATAAAATAAAACCGCGCGAAGGAGTTGCAAGATGCCCACACCCGGACAGGAAGACTCGGATGTCAGTAATATAAAACAAGACAAGAAGAATTAAGAAACTGACTTCCAATTGACCTGATGATCCATCTGGTCAGAAACAAGGAAATGAAAAGCCAAGAGGGCGGGGGAGAGAGAGCGGAAGAGAGAGGGAGAGAGGAGAGGACAGCGTCAGATCCACATCAATTATCTAATTGGTGCCATTTATCTCACCTCTATATTCCGACCCGATTCTCCTCCTATCAAATACATCGACAACACTCTCTGCATGACTGTCGTCCTCGCTGAATGGCACGAAAACAGCTGTCTGGTGCATGCGCGAGAATATTTATATTTATTAGTCTTTTTGCAGACAAACCTTTTTGTCTCGCTTTTCGTTCTTGGCATCACTTTACGTTATTTTTGTGCCGCTTGTCCGCCGGCTTCGGCAAATCTCCTCTATGTTAAATACGACATCTCTCAAATGGCAACATCATTCTAGGAGCATAGAACACATGTCATTGTCAATGAGCACTACCTACGAACGTGCGTGCGCAGTCACTTCCGAGCATTATTTTTATTTT
>Ga0157357_1001152_pt1 | contig 11140 bp, 15 predicted proteins | sample AttcapACBM1_FD_111485 | JGI IMG/M metagenome (GOLD analysis project Ga0157357, IMG submission 111485) | Fungus gardens microbial communities from leaf cutter ant in Botucatu, State of Sao Paulo, Brazil - Atta capiguara ACBM1 | ecosystem: Host-associated > Fungi > Mycelium > Unclassified ... | reverse complement strand
ATGCCAATTGGAGCAATCGAATTTCCAGTTATATTTATATTCTGCATTGCGTTAGTAAGCTCTTCCATGTGTGTGAAGTGATTTACCCAATTTTGTCAGTACTCTCGGGAATGTAATGAGATGGCATATACAGCACGGTAATGGAGATGAGAAAGGGGGAACTCAATACTCAATGTGATACTTGTCAATATTTTCCCTGCAAACCTACCTTGATTCTTGTCCTTCGCAAGTCATCAGAGCTGCGAGACACAGAATCTAATTTCATCGACCTTGTTAGAAATCCAGCCTTTGTTTAGATAAGGAAAATCGCTCGCGTTCGGAATCAGTGATTCATTGATAAGAGTTCTGTGAGCTGCTTCCTCATGAGTCATTAGTCATGACCTTGACAAGGACAAACTAAAGGTCCAAAGTAGTAAGCCAGTCGTATTTCTAAAGCAATATAAGCTTTGGTTGTCATCCACTTTCCCCTCACAATGTCCTCCACATCACCTCACCCATCCGAGGCATCCTTACCCACTCTCAATAAGCTTGGGGTGTCCTCTTTCCCAGATAACATTGACGCTCTCAAGATAGCAAGTGATTGGTTTACTTTGTTTGCTGAAAAGATTGACTCTTGTGATATCGATGGCATCACAAATCTATTGATTCAATCATCCTTTGATTCCGCTCTCTCGGAGACTCATAACCAGCCCTCCGTCTACTGGCGCGATGTGCTCGCTCTCACATGGGATTTCAGGTCCTTCGAGGGTACAAGTAGAATCCATAGATTCTTATCTGACCGTCTTCAGGCCACTAAAGTCAGCAACTTGAAATTGAAGACGACAAATGATGAGGAGGGACTGGCACCTTTCGTTATTCGGCCTTACCATGACCTTGGATGGATCATGGCATTTTTCACTTTCGAAACAGACATAGGGCTAGCTTCCGGAATCTTCAGGCTTGTTCCTACTCCCGACAAACAACAACAAATTCAGTGGAAGGCGCATTCTGTCTTTACAAATTTGGAAGATTTGAAGGACTTCCCTGAAAAGACCGGTCATTTAAGGAACCAATTGTCAGATCATGGGAAATGGGAGCACCTTAGAGAGAAAGAGCGGAGGTTTGAGGGTTCTGACCCTACTGTTTTGATTGTAGGCGGTGGTCATAGCGGATTAGAGGTCGCTGCTAGGTTGAAACTTCTTGGTATTTCTACTCTGGTTATTGAAAGGAACGAGAGGATTGGAGATAACTGGAGAAACCGTTATGAGGCTTTGTGTCTTCACGACCCAGTCTGTGAGTATGGATACTACTCTGGCTTTAATAATCAATGATTTGGTCCTTCCAACAGGGTATGACCATATGCCTTACATCCCGTGAGCCATGGTTTCATCCAAACATCTCAAATCCTCATGAAGAACTCTTGAGGTTCCCACCAAACTGGCCAACCTTCTCTCCAGCTAAGAAGGTAATTAACACACAATTGATACACGCAAACCGGTCTAATTTTTCTTCTAGATCGCTAACTGGCTTGAGTTCTATGCGGATGCGATGGAAGTCAATGTATGGACTTCTTCAAGTGCTGAGCACGTTCAAAGAGATAAGACCACTGGATTATATAAAGTCATAGTGCGACATAAGGAAGGACAACGTATTTTCACAGTCAAACATGTCATTCTGGCGACTGGTTTTGCTAGCGGAGGAGCGGTATATGTACCAGCATACCCTGGAGTGGTAGGCTCCACAAAGTCCACACAGGATCGGATTGATCAAATAGAAAAATCATTTTAGGATAAATTCAAAGGTCAAGTTCTTCATTCCTCGCAACACAAATCAGCAACAGATCACCTCGGGAAGAAGGTGGTTCTCATTGGTTCATGCACCTCCGGTACAGCTTGTTCGGACTCCGCCACACATGACTCTGACAAATATCCCTTAGCTCACGATCTTGGTGTGGATTACTATGACCATGGAGTTGGTAAATTGTCATCCCTTTCTGGCGTTTTGACATCCTCTCAACCAATCACTAGACGTGACTATGTATCAACGAAGTTCCACGTGTGTGATGTCGGTGCAGAAAGGGATAAGAAATGTAGTCAAAGGTACGAAGTAGGCCAAAGTTTAGTCATACAAGAAACTATCATTGTGACTAGGCTTGTATGACGAGACTGGGCCCCCAACCACCGTGGCTGATCGGATTTCTGCTTCCTTCTCTGGCCTTCTGAATTTCGGAATATGGTATCGTGCCACATCCGTTGCCGAGGAGATTGATAAGTATGAACACTTTCATCGTGCCTTGTAAATCCTGGGTTCAATACCTATACAGAGAAACTTTAGATGGGCTGCGCCGGGTCGGCTTCAGATTGAACCGAGGACACAAAGACGCCGGTGTTTTTCTCAGCGCATATACGGCAGGCGGGGGATATTATCTAGGTGAGCCAGACGATTTGACAATACTTCTTCACTATTCAATTATCGAAGACGTCGGAGGCAGCCAATATGTGATTGACGGCAAAATCAAGTTGAAAAACGACACGGCTCTGGAAGGCTTCACTGAGACGGGCCTGAAATTTTCTGACGGAAGTGAACTTCCCGCTGATGTTGTCATATTTTGCACTGGGTAAGTTTTCAGTCCCGTATCTTTCAATAATTTACTTGACAATACCCCAGCCTTGGGAAGGCTCGCGATGTGGTTCAGGGCCTCGTAGATCCTGAGACTTTTGACGGTGTTGGTGAAATCTGGGGCTTGGATGACGAGGGAGAGTTCAACGGTGTATGGGGAGACATTGGTGTCCCCAATTTGTGGTTCATGATGGGTAAGCCCTGCCTTCATGAAGAGATTTCCAAGCAGTGTCGGCTGACTGTTCATCAGGCAGCTTCGCCCTGAGTCGTTTCTACTCAAAACGAATCTCGCTCCGTAAGTCTTGCCCTTATCCTTTGGTTGACGCGCACTCATCTGCTGGGAAGAAGTTAAGGCCGTCGAAGAGGGGATTTTCGGCCCGCGGTATCAAATAAAACTATAAGCAGGCTTCATAATATAAACATGACCGGAAATTCGCTCTATATTTAGCATGATAGGATTTCCTCAGGCAACATGGGTCCTTCACGCTGGCGTGCAAAGCATGAAGGATAATCTAATGGGTGATCGTTGTGTCAAGAGTTTTGCTTTCTGTAACCATGTCACCACCCAATGAGGGATTAGTTAACGAGGAATTCAACGATGAATATATGCAAGTGTAGGCAATTTAGTTTGTACGAGATCTGGGGTTCACGACGTGTATTGAGAAAACAAATCTACAGTACATACCTCGAGTTCACGACAGTAAGACGCTCCAGCAGGAGAAAAATTTGCACTTTATACATTTCTTTTATGTATGACTATTTTCCTAAGAATTTTTCTTGATCACGCTGGGGTGGTGCTAGAGCAATCACTACATTACTAATAGAATGAATACATACAGCAGCATCGCCACTGTTATATCTCGACATTAGTGTCAGTAAGTACATATATGCTGTTGTAGTACATATATCAATATAAAGGTAGACTAGTGCTTGTTAATAATGGAGAACCTGGATGTGCTTGTTACAGCCAGTGTCATGGCCTACTCAAAACCTCTATATTTTCTTGGGACAACAAAGGATCATGGTACAGTGTGGCTTACCAAATGTGTTAGATTGGCAAACTCATGTTAATGTCACTGAGATTTTGGAGGCTACTTGGACTCCTCTATTTTTTATCAGGTCTTGTTTTTCACTTCTATTTCTACAGACATTATTTGGTACCACCTTGCTATATAGCTTACTACGTAGCATAATGTATGCCTCAGTTCTTGTGCTATTTCACAAACTGAGGTTGTTCTTACAGATTATGAGCTCGGGTTCATTGTATTGCTGAAAGAAACAAGTTTATCCTATTGAAGCGGATATGTCTAACACTTCAAATGATATTCTGCCTACCTCCATGCCCAAATTGGATATGTCTTGGTCATACTGGGCAATTTTTTGCACTTCATTTTCAGACAGTAATTTAAGAGAAAGGGCTGTGGAGGCATTTTGATGGTAGCCTATCTTGTCCTCTTCTGTGCAGTCCTCACCTGCTGCTGTTCCTGCATCCCCTACTACTATTGCTACCTTTATAGTGGCATCTACCTCTGCTATTACCCAGTAGGCTGTTAATACCTGAAACCAGAATGAGAACATTGTTTGCTTCTTATTTGCCAAATAACTACTAGACTCTACTTTTATCATCATTTCCTCCCACCTATCAGTCAAATTGATGTGGGATGTTATTACAAAGGACTACACTTACAAAAGTGTTTTCTCATAAGCTCATCTATGCTGGAAATTCACAAGTGCTCACTGTTCTGACAAAGAAGATGTTTGAGCCTTTCTGAATGAATCTTGTGCAAAGTAAGTAGAGTTGTCTGCTATTGATGTTGTTACTAGTAATGATGATATTGGTTAGCCACTTTTGCCTCAAATTAGCTCACTGCTGCTTGTCTTGCTGGCTGTGATGTTGAGTCTAAACTCCTAATTATCTTTATTTGTGATGAGTAGAATAAAACTTGTTCAAGTGAAAAAAATAGCTTACAACATAATAGTGATAATGCATTGGCATTTGAAACTGGAGAAAAAGAGAAGAGTAAAGGAAAGTAGAGAGAAAAGAAAAAGAAAAGAAAGAAAAGGCCTTGCTAGATTTGTAGTGGTGATTACTAGAAGGAGTATCCTTATAAGAAGAACAAGAAGAATAAGAAAGACTGTGGTAGCAGTAATGCCAAATCATCAGGTGTTAGTATGAATACTGTAGAGGAAGATAAAAACTGTGCCTTTATAATGGAGGAGATCTTGGATAATGAGAATAACTTGAGCTAGTTTGAGCTTGAGGAGATTCTAGACAAATCTTGGTCTAAGAGGGAGTTTGTGAGAGAGTTAGAGAACTGATCAGATGTCAAAGAACTTATTACTGAAGAAATCATTAGTATTGTTGAACTGACTACCACTTGAATTAAAGTTTCCAACTCAAATGCTACTACTCACATCATTTCCTATTAATATAACTTCTCTACCTTCCAATCTATTGTACCAAATATACTACATTCTCTAAGCTTTACTTCAGTGAATTTTTGTATTCTCCTAAGTGTTACAGCTTAAGACCAAGTGTTGAGTTAAAAGAGAGAACTTATATTGTTGGACACAAAAGAACTTGGTAAGGTTCTTAGTACAGGTGTGTCTACTTTATATACCTCTAATGCATGGTCTGTGTACTTATATCTAGCCTATCCTAAATGTTATGAGCATATGTAGATAAAGTTATCATATCTTTATAATATATGATGTTACTCTTCTGCTATGTTTGTGACTATGACTGTGACCTTGCATGATGGTTGTCACACCTTGTCATGCCACCTTGTTCCTTCTAAGTTTAAAATAAGAGATAAACAGGAAAAGAGAAAAGAGATAGAAAAATCACAGTAACAAAATAGAAAAGGCTTTAAATAAGAAACTAGAACTGGAAAAGGATAAGTCCACTATCATTGATTCTGACACTAAGGATAGATATATCTTTGTTTTAATTAGGTGACTTGATGATGCTAGTTTCTTAATTACATTTGTGAATGGAAGGTGTATCATTCATGATGTAGATGGTTCTTAAGTTGCTGAGGTTTTCTGGAATGGGAAGAGACTATATAAATTGGTTAGGGAAATAGAAGAAGTGAATGCAGTTAATAAACTACTTACTCTGGATATGCTTTACTAGCAGTTAGGTCATATTTCATTTGGTACTACTCAGAAACTTGTTTGTAATGGTCTAGTCACTGGTCTCAAGTTAGAAGAGAGTGGAGAGACTGACATCTTCTGTGAGTTATGTACTTATAGCAAGATGATCCAAGTTCCAATTTTAAAAGTTTGAGAGAACAAGGGGGCAAAGGAACTTAGTGAGGAAATATGTCCTGATGTGTGGGAACCTGCTCAAGTTGAGACTAGGAGAAAATAGAGTTATTATGTGACATTCATTGATGACTACTTACAGTGAAGTCACATTAATTTTCTTCTAAGCAAATCAAAAGTTCTAGAATCATAAAAAGCTTTTAACATGATGTGTAAGATATAGCATGACATGTGTATCAAAGCTCTTTGCTCACATAGAGAAAGAGAATATACATCTACAGAATTTTAGTCATATCTCAAGTTTTGAGGAACAAAGCAAAAACTCACTGTATATAATATCCCTCAGCACAATAGTATTGTTAAATGCTGAAGCCATATTATTATTGAGTGTACTCATATACTACTCTATATTAGCTACCTCCCAAAGTCATTATATACACATGTAGTGTCTCATGTTATTTGGTTGATAAACTGAGTAGGCTCTAAGGCCATCAAGAAGACAATACTATTTAAGTTAGTATATGGAAAGAAACAAGACTTGAGAATATTGAGAGAATGGGGAGATGAGATATTAGTACATTAAGCAGATGGTAATAAGCTAAGTAGATGGGCAAAGTGAGAGCATTAGACTGAGTATGATAGTGAGAGCAATAATTTTCTGACCTATTTCCCAGATATAGGTGTTATCAAAACTGAGTACAATTTTTGTTTCATCAGCAGTAGTCACTCAAGACTTGAGGAAGAGAGAGAAGTTACCAGCAAGCATTAGACTAACTACAAACCTACTAAAAATCTATCCAAAAATCTGAATACTATTCCTCCAGTACCAGTTATTCTTCCTTAAATAGCTTCTGATGCCATCACTGTGAATGTTAAACTTTCTAGTCTTATATTATATCCTTGTGAGCCTAATAATATCAAGAATGGTGATAAAGTAGATAGCTTACTAGAAATACTTGCTAAGCTTGTTGAAAGTTGGACTAGGCTGAAGTCTATGTTTTTGCAGCAGATATTAAGGAGATAGAGGCACTAGAGCTAGCTAATTTGAAAGAAGCAATAAGATGGGTGAATTGGAAGCTGTAAAAAAAAGTGATAGAAGAGAAACTTACCATGTTAGATGACACTGGTATATGAGAGCTCATTGGCTCACTATTTGGAGTCAAAGTGGGTATTCAAGGCAAAAAAAAATATAGCTGGAAATATTGTATACTATAAGGTCACCCAGAAATTTTCACAAGTTTCTGGTGTTGACACCTTTGACACCTTTGCATCTTTTGCTAAGCTTATATAAATCTGTGCTGTTCTTGCTATTATAGCTACTTATGACATGGAAATTCATCAGATTAACATCAAGGAGGCCTTTTTAAACAGTAAACTCACTGAAAACAAGCACATTTACATACAGCAACTCCCTAGTTTCATCAATCTTACTTACTCTCACAAAGTCTATCACCTGAAGAAGACATTATATAGCTTGTAATAATCTAGCTACCATTAGTATTAGTAGTTGCATGAAATTCTTGTAAATAATCTCAATTTTACATACTGTGATGTTGATCAGAGTATATTCTTCAAGATCACAGGTTACAAACTTACTCTTATTCTTGTCCATATTAATGACTACACAATTGCAGCAACTTTAATTAAGTTAGTAGACTAGGTGAAGAATAGGGGTGAAGAAGTTTGTTGATATTCCAGATCTATAAGAGATCTATTGAATACTAGGCATTGAGTTAAAGAAAGATTATAAGGCTAGTAAGCTAATAATATCCTAACAGTCATACATCAATGCTTCACTTTGCCATTTTGGACTGAAGGATACAAAATCAATCAGCACACTGATAAATCCTACTGTTTGTCTTACTTCAGATCAATTCTCTAAATCAACAGTCAAAATTGTACATATGGTTAATATCTTATATCAAAAAGCAGTTGAAATCCTGATGTATGTTACTCTTAGAACATGTTCAGATATTATCTATGCAGTGCAAGTGCTCTCAAAATCCTCTCAGTACCCTGGGAAAGTGTACTAGAAAGCAGTTAAGAGGATTTTCCATTATCTGAAGAGTACACAAAACCTTTGGTTGACTTATGGAGAAGCTGAGGAGAATTTAGCTAGATTTACAAATGTAGATAGTAATATGACAAAGGACCACCATGTTATATCTAGATATGCTTTTATTATAAATAGTGGTACTGTCTCTTAGAGTGTCAAGTATTAGAAGATTGTGATATTATCTACTATAGAATCTAAATATATAGGTGCAACTTATACAGCTAAAGAAGTAATTTGGCTTTATTTTATTATTTCACAGATCTTCAAATCTATTCTTCTCTCTACAAACCTATTTTTGGACAACAAGTTTGCTATTAAACTTACAAAAGATCACCATTGGGATTCATCATATCTGCATCATTTTACTCATATGGAATCTTTAAAAAATATAGCCAATAGCCTCAATTTAAAATTATCAGCTTCTATCAACCAAATACCCACTTAATATGCTGACAATTCTTAAGATTCAAACTCAGTAATTGATCTTATGTTCCTTTATTCTCATATGAAGGAGCTCAATAATCATTCTATATCTTCTGAACTTTGTTGTCTATCTGATCATACTCTCTTATCAGTCTACATCACTATCAAGAAAGAATTCATTCAAGAGAAAAAGCTTACTATTATCAAGAATAGTGAGAAAGAAAAAGAATTTGTGAAAGAATTAAAGACTGGGATAGGTAATATCAAAACATCTAATATTTACAGCTGCAAGATGCTGAAGACAATAACTCAAAAATTTGCTTTTATTATAAAAGAGTTCTAATATAAACCTGTTAATATCACTGAACATCCTAAGATATGGTGAAACAAAGAATGCAGTAGGAATTTATCTGAATATTGAGCATCCAGAAACAGATCAGACATATTTTTTAACAACAAAATTCAAGAAATCACATAAACTAACAAAAAACTATAGGATTTGATAAACTGGGTTAAGAAATGCAAGTTACCTACCACAAAGGCTATCAAGTACAATGGTTATTCTTGCAATAAACTAGATGAATTATAACAAGCCCTTCACCAATCTTACAATACAGCTCAAGACAGACTAATAAATATCCAACTATTGGATAAAGTCCCATCATACCAAAAAATGGAATAGTTCTCTTTTTCCAAAGCAGAATTTATTGGCATAACCAACAAATATAATAATTCATCTACTCTAGGCTCTAATCATATTTTCTGGAGCTATATAAGAACATTGATCAAAGATGACAAATACATTACAAATATTGTCAATATAGCTAACTCTTGTATTGATCTAGGACAATAGCCTTCTTATTTCAATGATATTAATTATTATTTCAAAGCCAAACAAGTCTTTCTATAATATTCTCAAAATCTTCCAACATATTGTTCTTTTTAATATAATAGAAAAATTGATCAAAAATATTTTGAGCAATAGAATTTAAGTCCACTTGATTACATTAAACTTTATCTATCCAAATCAAATAGATGGTATCAAACAACAATCAACTACAGATACTAGTATTGTTATGGACTAAGGTCCTTAGGGTTGGACAATAGAACAACTCTTGTATTGAGTAACACAAGAGAACTCAATAGAGATCTCTCTACAAACTAATCTATCTTATATACTACTACCAATAGTCCATGCTCATTACTATGCAACCTACCCTAAACAACCATGTGTAGTATATGAGGCCAACATGTGGTGTCCATGTTGTATGATGTCATTTGTTCTAGATTCTTCTACTTTATTCTTTGCATCTTGTGATCTAATCCTAACCCTATGTTCTAAAAATAGAAAAATAAGAAAATAAAACGAAATAAAAATGAAAATGAACAATAAAATAGAGAAAAACTAAGTCTACCATTTGTGAACTTGACAAGTATCTTCTTAACCTACCTTATATATAGGATGGTCTAAAGGTTTGTATACAAGGACTTAATTTTTCCCTCTCTTAAATCATCAACTCCTCCCAATAATTTTGAACAAAGCTAGTTTTGATTCTCAAATTTCTTTCTTCTTTTCTAATTATTATGGTTTCATTGTTTTTCTTGCTCAACCCTATTCTGATGATTTCTTTTAGTTTATTCATGATACCCCAGACCTCTTTAAGCTCATACAGAGCCAAAATCAGGCCCAAAATCTTTTGGCTTACCTTGGAGATCTTGCCATTAATGGAAGTTCTATCAAAGGTCAAATTCTAAGACTTTGATATATGATTGAAATTCTTAGAATAATCATCTATCTTATAATAGAGTAAACCTGACCTCAAAACTGAGTTTACTATTTCTCAAATTCTTAATTGTGATGATTCCAGCAGACCTCCACTAGATACTACCTAGACAGACAAATATAATATGTGTGGAATCATTTTATTTCACCTTTCTTTAAAACAAATATGAGTTTAAAACAAGGTTCTGCTCTTTTTCCTATTCTTTCTGCCATTTACATCACTTCTATTCTTCATATTTTTGAAAAAAGATCAAAAATGCTTTTATCTCCCATTTTAGTTTTGACACTTTCATTTGTTGATGATGGCCTCCTCATTTTTCAAGAAAAGAGTTACAAAAAATCCAATATAAATCTTTTTTATAGTTATAGTATTATTTCTTCTCTCTTTAACTATTTTGGATTTGTTATTGAGCATGACAAGTCAGAAATATTTCACTTTTCCAGATCCATAAAGAATACTCAACCTCCTTTTTTAAACCTTCAGCCTTTGGGAAAGCCCTTACTTCATCCAAAAAATGGGTGGTGATATCTTAGATTCTACTTCAACAAAAGACTCTTATTCTATCATCATGTTCACTATTATGCCAACAAAGTGCTTTCCATCACATTATTGTTAGAAATGCAAAAATTAGACTCTATTTGATTTTTCTTTTTCTTTCTTTTCTATTCTATTCTATTTTTAAAACTAGGGTTAGGGGTCAGTGGGGTGTCACTGGTCACTGTCACACATTTACATAATCACATGCCATAATGAAAATGGTAGAAGGTTCTGGGTGGAATGACATCATACTATATATTATACATATAGTGGCCTTAAGGTAGACACATGGCCATTTAGAATAGGCTAAAGTAGTAGTGTACAGACCAGTAGTCTAAGATATATAAGGTAAACAATCCTGTACAGAGTTCTCTATCAAGTTTTCTTATGTTAACTCTAATACAAGGTTCTATTTATTGATCAACTCTAAGATCTTTGAGTTATAACAATTATATGAATTTCAATTGTGATACTT
>Ga0157357_1001151_pt1 | contig 11145 bp, 10 predicted proteins | sample AttcapACBM1_FD_111485 | JGI IMG/M metagenome (GOLD analysis project Ga0157357, IMG submission 111485) | Fungus gardens microbial communities from leaf cutter ant in Botucatu, State of Sao Paulo, Brazil - Atta capiguara ACBM1 | ecosystem: Host-associated > Fungi > Mycelium > Unclassified ... | reverse complement strand
TCAGCGGCTGCGTCAGCGATACAGTCAGCAGGAGGAGCAGGCATGAAGGTGATGCGCCAGAACGATCGCTGGCGGTGGTTAACCGCCGGCGCGGTAGCCGTCTGCCTGCTCGCCTTTACGCTGTTGATTGGTTTGCTGGCCTGGCAGGGGGTGCGTGCCTTCTGGCCGCAGCGCGTTGACCTTTACAGCTTCAGCCAGCCGGACGGCGGCGAGACGCGCCTGCTGGGTGAAACGCTGGAGCATCAGCGGCACTTTCCCGCCCCGGCCGATGAGCAGGGCAACCAGGGTGAGAAGGTTCATCGCTATCTGATTAAGACCGGTAACCGGGAGTGGGATGCGCCCGATTTCCGCGTGGTTTACAGCCGGCAGGCGGCGCAGGTCACTCAGCCCGCCGATGTCATGGTGCTGCAGCGGCGCGGCCACGGTCAGGCCTATGGCTGGTTTGTCGGGCTGCGTGAAGACAATGAAGAGTTAACCGCCAGAGACCCGGATGCGCTGCTGCATCAACGGCTCGCGCAGGTGCAGACCCTGGTGCGCCAGGCCAGCCAGATCCGCCGGGTCGATATGGCGCGTCTCAACAGCCAGCGGGAGCAGTTAGACGAGCAGGCGGAGGCACGACGGGCCGCCGGACGCTTTGATCTGCAGACCGAGTCGGAATTTCAGGCCAATCAGGCCGCTTTGCAGCGCCGTTTCAATCAGCTGAGTGAGACGCTGGCCTCTCTGCAGCAGCAGAGTCAGCGCGATCTGCTGATCCTGCGGGATGTACACGGCACCGAACATGCGATTCCGCTGACCGACATTGTGGACAGCTGGAAGCCCAATGCGATGACGGCAGGCGGCAAAATGCTGCATTTCCTGCATCAGCTGTGGCGCTTCGTCAGCGACTCCCCGGCGGAGGGCGAGAGTGAATCGGGCGCGTTTCCGGCCATTTTCGGCACCGTGCTGATGGTGCTGCTGATGTCGGTGGTGGTGATGCCGCTGGGTGTGATCGCGGCAATCTGGCTGCATGAATATGCCGGACGTCATGCGCTGACCCGGCTGGTGCGGATCGCGGTAGTCAATCTGGCGGGCGTCCCCTCGATTGTCTATGGCGTCTTTGGCCTGGGCTTTTTCGTCTGGCTGGTGGGCGGCACGATCGACCAGCTCTTCTTCGCCAGCGCACTGCCCAATCCGACGTTTGGCACGCCAGGGCTGCTGTGGGCCTCACTGACGCTGGCGTTACTGACGCTGCCGGTGGTCATTGTCGCGACCGAAGAGGGGCTGTCCCGTATTCCCAACAGTCTGCGACAGGGTTCGCTGGCGCTGGGCGCAACGCAGGCGGAAACCCTGTGGAATGTGGTGCTGCCTATGGCGGTGCCCGCGATGCTGACCGGTCTGATCCTGGCGGTGGCGCGGGCGGCCGGGGAAACCGCACCGCTGATGCTGGTGGGGGTAGTAAAAATGGTGCCGGAGCTGCCGGTAGACGCGGTGTTTCCTTATCTGCATCTGGATCGCAAGTTTATGCATCTGGGCTTCCAGATTTACGATCTGGCGTTTCAGAGCCCGAATATTGAAGCTGACCGGCCGCTGGTGTTTGCCACCGCGCTGCTGCTGGTGCTGATTATTCTGTCGCTTAATCTGCTGGCGATGGCCCTGCGTCACCGTCTGCGTGAACGCTATCGCCTTATGACTCAATAACAGGCTATGACTATGACGTCCGACACGGATATGGCGCTTACCGTTAACCATCTGTCGCTGTGGTATGGCGAGCGCCAGGCGCTGCAGGATATTTCGCTGCAGGTGCCGAAAAACAGGATCACCGCGCTGATTGGTCCCTCAGGCTGTGGTAAATCGACGCTGCTGCGCTGCTTTAACCGCATGAATGATGTGATCGATCACTGCCGGGTTGAGGGAGAGGTGCTGCTGGGCTCGCTGCCGATACTGCGACCGGAGCAGGATCTCTCCGCGCTGCGGCGTCGGGTCGGGATGGTGTTTCAGCGGCCGAATCCGTTTCCCAAGTCGATCTATGAGAATGTGGTTTACGGGCTGCGCCTGCAGGGGGTACGCGACCGGCGGGTGCTGAACGAAGCCTGTGAGCGTGCGCTGCGTGCGGCGGCGCTCTGGGGCGAGGTGAAAGATCAGCTGTCTCAGAATGCGCTGACGCTCTCGACCGGACAGCAGCAGCGGCTGGTGATTGCCCGCGCTATTGCGATTGAACCGGAGGTTCTGCTGCTGGATGAGCCGACTTCTGCGCTGGACCCCATCTCGACGCTGGTGATTGAAGAGCTGATGACCACGCTGAAGCAGCATTTTACGCTGGTGCTGGTGACGCACAACATGCAGCAGGCCTCTCGCGTGTCAGATTACACCGCGTTTATGCATCAGGGCGTGCTGGTGGAGTTTGATGAGACCGACCGTATCTTCACCGCGCCGAAACAGCGCCGGACCGAAGATTATATTACGGGGCGTTACGGCTGAGTCCGCAACGGGAAAGGGGCGCTCTGTCACCGGCTCAGGGGGCCTGTGTCCTGCGTAAAGACGCAAAAGACGCCCTCCATGGCGGGCTCAGCGCGGGCCATCCATAGCCCGCTATGCTTTACTCCGGACACAGGCCCCCATCGCTTCAGGTTTATCCGCTGTCTGTGGGACTTCCCGTCTATCAGTCGTTAGCATAGCCCTGCGGCGGCAGCGGTTCGCCATCCAGCCAGGCCTTACCGTCACGCATCGCCAGCCGTCCCTCAACAAACCAGTCGATGACCAGCGGATAGATGGCGTGCTCCTGATGCTGCACCCGCTCCGTGATCTCCGCCTCCGTGTCGTCGGCAAAAATCGGCACTTTTGCCTGCAGGATCACCGGCCCGCCATCCAGCTCGTCAGTGACAAAATGCACTGACGTGCCATGCTCGCTGTCACCGTTCTCCAGCGCCTGACGGTGCGTATGCAGGCCCGGATATTTCGGCAGCAGGGAAGGGTGAATATTCAGCAGGCGATCGTGAAAATGGGCCACGAATGCACTGCTGAGAATACGCATATACCCCGCCAGGACGACAAGGTCGGGCGAGTACGCTTCAATCTCAGCGATCAGCTGGCGATCAAAGGCGTCCCGGTCGGTGAAATCGCTGGCGGCCAGCGCGTGAGCCGGGATGCCCGCCTCACGCGCCCGCGTTAAGCCAAAGGCAGCGGCGCGGTTGCTGAACACGGCAGCCACGCTGCCGTGAATGCGCCCGCTGGCGCTGGCGTCAAGGATGGACTGAAGATTGCTTCCGTTGCCGGAGATCAGTACAACCAGCTTTTTCATCCGTTGATGACCACACGCTCTTCCGCCTCTGACGCTTTGATCACGCCGAGCTTCCAGGCTTTCTCTCCGGCCGCTTCCATCAGCGCGATCGCTTTATCCGCGTCGGCCGGGCTCAGGGCGATGACCATCCCGACGCCGCAGTTAAAGGTACGGTACATCTCGAAACGGCTGACGTTACCGGCCTGCTGCAGCCAGCTGAAGACGGCCGGCCACTGCCAGCTCTTCTCATCAATCACCGCCTGGGTGTTGTCGGGCAGCACGCGAGGAATATTTTCCCAGAAGCCGCCGCCGGTCAGGTGTGCGATAGCATGCACATCGACCTGTTCAATCAGGCTCAGGATATTTTTCACGTAGATGCGGGTCGGTTCCAGCAGATGATCAGCCAGCGGTTTGCCTTCCAGCTGTTCGGTCAGCGGATCGGTGTTGCTCACTTCCAGAATCTTGCGCACCAGCGAATAGCCGTTGGAGTGCGGGCCGCTGGAGCCGAGGGCGATCAGCACGTCGCCATCCTGCACCTTGCTGCCATCAATGATTTCTGATTTTTCCACCACGCCCACGCAGAAACCGGCCACGTCATAATCTTCGCCGTGATACATGCCTGGCATCTCGGCCGTTTCACCGCCGACCAGCGCACATCCTGACTGCAGACACCCTTCGGCGATGCCGGTGATCACCGCAGAGGCAGTGTCCACGTCCAGTTTGCCGGTCGCGTAGTAATCCAGGAAGAAGAGCGGCTCAGCACCCTGTACCACCAGGTCGTTAACGCACATCGCCACCAGGTCAACACCAATGGCGTCGTGACGTTTGAGATCCATCGCCAGACGCAGCTTGGTACCAACGCCATCGGTGCCGGAGACCAGCACGGGTTCACGGTATTTTTGCGGCAGCGCGCAAAGCGCACCAAAACCGCCCAGTCCACCCATCACTTCCGGGCGACGCGTCTTTTTCACTACGCCTTTAATACGGTCAACCAGGGCATTACCAGCATCAATATCAACACCGGCGTCTTTGTAACTGAGAGAGGTTTTGTCGGTCACTGCGAGGTCCCCACGCGAGTTGCGGTTGGTGGTTAAAATAAAGCGCGGCAATTCTAACAGTGCAGGCAAACGTTTGCGAGTCCGGGATTGCGCATCGGACAATTTTCATTAATCCTTGTTTTATCCCGGCCAGACTCGCGGCTTTGCGCAAGGACAGGTGGCGCAGAGCGGAAAAGGCGGTATAATCCCGCGATTTTTTTAGCTCAACTCATTCCGGGAGAACACCAATGAAGATCGTGGAAGTCAGACACCCGCTGGTCAAACATAAACTGGGCCTGATGCGTGAGCATGATATCAGTACAAAGCGCTTTCGTGAGCTGGCGTCTGAAGTGGGCAGCCTGCTGACCTACGAAGCGACCGCCGATCTGGAAACGGAGCGCGTCACCATTGAGGGCTGGAACGGCCCGGTTGAAATCGATCAGATCAAAGGCAAAAAGATCACGGTGGTGCCGATTCTGCGTGCCGGTCTTGGCATGATGGAAGGGGTTCTGGAGCACGTTCCCAGCGCCCGTATCAGCGTGGTTGGGGTTTACCGTGATGAAGAGACGCTGGAGCCGGTTCCCTATTTCCAGAAGCTGGTTTCTAACATCGAAGAGCGCCTGGCGCTGGTAGTAGACCCGATGCTGGCGACCGGGGGCTCAATGATCGCCACCATTGACCTGCTGAAAAAAGCGGGCTGCACCAGCATTAAAGTGCTGGTACTGGTTGCCGCCCCGGAAGGGATCGCTGCACTGGAGAAGGCACACCCTGACGTTGAGCTCTACACGGCGTCCGTGGATCAGGGACTGAATGAGAAGGGTTACATCATTCCCGGACTCGGCGATGCCGGGGACAAGATTTTCGGAACCAAATAAATCGCATAGCCGACCAGAGAGTCGGCTTTTTTTTGCAAAAAAAAGCTCTCCGACCGGGGCGGGTTTGCCGCAGGGCTTACCCGCGTGCCTGAGGCTGTGCCTGAAGCGCGCACCCGTGGGGAAAATATCATAAGGGGATAAATGATGACTCGTCGCGCCATTGGCGTCACTGAACGACCGCCGTTACTGCAAACCATTCCACTCAGCCTGCAACACCTGTTCGCCATGTTTGGTGCCACGGTGCTGGTGCCGATTCTGTTTCACATCAACCCGGCGACGGTTCTGCTGTTTAACGGCGTCGGCACGCTGATCTACCTCTTTATCTGTAAGGGCAAAATCCCCGCCTATCTCGGTTCCAGTTTCGCCTTTATCTCGCCGGTACTGCTGTTGCTGCCGCTGGGCTATGAGGTGGCGCTGGGGGGATTTATCCTCTGCGGGGTGCTCTTTTGCCTCGTGGCGCTGATTGTTAAACGCGCGGGAACCGGCTGGCTGGACGTGATGTTTCCGCCAGCGGCGATGGGCGCGATTGTCGCCGTAATCGGTCTGGAGCTGGCGGGCGTAGCGGCCAATATGGCGGGCCTGCTGCCGGCAGAAGGCAGTGCACCCGACAGTAAAACGGTGCTGATTTCGCTGGTGACCCTGGCCGTCACGGTATTTGGTTCGGTGCTGTTCCGCGGCTTCCTGGCGATCATCCCTATCCTGGTCGGCGTGGTGGCGGGTTATCTGCTCTCCGCGTTTATGGGCATCGTGGACTGGCGCGGCGTGGTCAGTGCCCCCTGGTTTGCCCTGCCGACCTTCTATACGCCGCGCTTTGAGTGGGTGGCGATGCTGACGATTCTCCCCGCCGCGCTGGTGGTGATTGCCGAACATATCGGGCATCTGGTGGTCACGGCTAACATCGTGAAGAAAGATCTCATCCGCGACCCCGGCCTGCATCGCTCAATGTTCGCCAACGGCTTGTCGACGGTGATCTCCGGCTTCTTTGGCTCCACCCCGAACACCACCTACGGCGAAAACATCGGCGTGATGGCGATTACCCGTGTCTACAGTACCTGGGTGATTGGCGGTGCGGCGATTCTGGCGATCCTGCTCTCCTGCGTCGGCAAACTGGCGGCGGTGATCCAGGCGATCCCGGTGCCGGTTATGGGCGGCGTGTCGCTGCTGCTGTATGGCGTGATCGGCGCTTCGGGTATCCGCGTCCTGATCGAATCGAAAGTCGATTACAACAAAGCGCAAAACCTGATCCTGACCTCGGTGATCCTGATCATTGGCGTCAGCGGCGCGAAGGTGCACATCGGCGCGGCAGAGCTGAAGGGCATGGCGTTAGCGACGATCGTGGGCGTCGGACTCTCATTGATCTTCCGGGTGATCTCGCTGCTGCGTCCGGAAGAAGTGGTGCTGGACGCCGAAGAATCCCGCGAGCCCTGATCGCATCGTGACGGACAGGATCGGGGCAGGGACGCCCCATTCATCTCTTTCTGAAAACTGTGGTAGACTTCCCCCGATTTTTTGCTTGTTCTCTTGCTGAGGTGCTTCTGAACACGCCGGCACAATTGTCATTGCCACTCTATTTACCTGACGATGAAACCTTCGCCAGCTTCTGGCCGGGGGAGAACCCGTCGCTGATTGCCGCGCTGAAAGGCGCTCTCAGCCAACAACATGGCAGCTATCTCTACTTCTGGTCACGCGAAGGCGGCGGGCGGAGTCATCTGCTGCACGCCGCGTGCGCCGAAATGTCCGCACGCAGTGAAGCGGTGGGGTATGTGCCGCTGGACAAACGCACCTGGTTTGTACCGGAAGTGCTGGAGGGGATGGAGCAGCTGTCACTGGTCTGCATCGATAACATTGAGTGCATTGCCGGCGAGCCGGAGTGGGAGATGGCGATCTTCGATCTCTATAACCGCATTCTGGAAACCGGCAACACGCGGCTGTTCATCACCGGCGATCGTCCACCGCGCCAGCTGAATCTGCAGCTGCCGGATCTCGCCTCGCGCCTGGACTGGGGGCAGATCTATCGCCTGCAGCCGCTCTCCGATGAAGATAAACTGCAGGCGCTGCAACTGCGCGCCGGGTTGCGCGGCTTTGAGCTGCCGGAGGATGTGGGACGCTTCCTGCTGAAGCGACTGGATCGTGAAATGCGCACCCTGTTTGAAACGCTGGATCGGCTTGATCGTGCCTCGATCAGCGCCCAGCGCAAACTCACCATTCCCTTTGTTAAAGAGACGCTCGGCCTTTAAAGAATGTCGAGCACCGCTTCCGGCGGACGTCCGATTCGCGCCCGATCGCCCTTGATCACAATCGGCCTTTCAAGCAGTTGCGGATGGGCGGTGAGCGCGTCCAGCAGCGCACTTTCCTCTTTATCACTCAACGCCAGTTCGCTGTAGAGCGCTTCTTTCGTGCGCATCAGCTGGCGTGCGCTCTGCATCCCCAGTTTCTGCAGCAGACTCTGCAGTGTCTCGCGGTCAGGCGGCGTCTGCAGATAGAGCACCACTTCCGGTGTCAGGCCGCGGGCGTTCAGCAGGGCCAGAGTTTCGCGGCTCTTGCTGCAGCGCGGATTGTGGTAAATCGTCACCATGTCAGGCTCTCCCTTTCCGGCTGTTATGCTCAGCCTTTCTGATATTGTTTGAAACGCTGCTGCAACTGACGCAGCTGATCGATACGGGCATCGTAGCGCGCCTGCTTCAGGCTGCCGAGCGGCACCTGGGCGCTGGCGCTGCTCAGTGCGCTAATCGCCTGATCGAGCTGACCATTCAGTGCCAGACTCTCGGCCCGCGCCGAGAGCTCCTCATCATTCAGCCCCTGCTGAGCAGAAGCCTGCGCCAGTAAATCCCAGCCGTTGGGGTCATCCTTGTTTGCCCAGGTGTAGCGATTCAGAATGCGGCTGGCGCTGGCATACTGTTTCGCTTCCACATAGGCATTCGCCAGGTTGAGCTGCACCACCGGGCTGTTTTTCGCCCCGGTAGCCGCGGTGAGCAGGGCAATCGCCTGCTGCGGCTGGTTCAGGCCGATATCGATATCGGACATGATGTCGAGGAACCAGACATTACCGGGCTGCTTCGCCAGCAGCGGGGTCATAATCCGCTTCGCGTCGGCAAAACTCTTCGCCTGCAAAAACTGTATCGCTTTGCCATATTGTGAGGCCAGCTGCTCACGCGAATTGCCGCTGGCATACTGGCTAAGCAGTTCGTCAGTAAGCTGATTGCGCCCGGTGGAGTACATGCCCAGCGCCCGGACCTTCGCCAGATAAAAATCTTCCGTCGACTGCACGACTACTGGCCGCATCTGGTTGGCGCGGTTTCGGGCATCCGCCAGACGGCTGTCGGGCAGGGGGTGCGTCAGCAGAATTTCCGGTGGCTTTGACGAGAAGCGGCTCTGATCGGCCAGCTTCTGCAAAAAGTTCGGCATCGCCTGCGGATCGAATCCGGCGCGCTGCAGCACCTGAATCCCGATGCGATCTGCCTCCTGCTCATTGCCCTGGGTAAAGCTGATGATCCCCTGCTGGGTGCCCGCCAGCGTACCGGTCAGTGCGGCCATGCCCGCCTGCGGACTCGCCATCGCCAGCAGAATAGAGCCCAGCGCACCGACCCAGGTCAGCGGCGCATTGCGCTTCTGATCTTCCATCGCGCGCGCCAGATGGCGCTGGGTAACGTGAGAAATCTCATGCGCCATTACCGATGCCAGCTGGCTTTCATTCTCGGTAAAGCGGAACAGCGCGGAGTGCAGCACCACATTGCCGCCAAAAAAGGCAAAGGCGTTCAGCTCATCGTTCTGTATCAGAAAGAAGTGGAACGGCGTTTTCACCGAGTCAGCGTGCGCAACCAGGCGCTGGCCGAGCTGATTGATGTACTGATTAAGAAGCGGATCGTTGATCAGCGGTGCGCTGGCGCGAAGCTGGCGGACATAGAAGTCGCCCATCTGCAGCTCCTGATTAATCGACAGCGTCGAACCGGCCGTGGTGCCAATATCGGGAAGAGAATCACTGACATCAGCGTAAGCCGGTGACAGCGTGGACAGAATGAGCGTCGGCAGAAGCGCGGCGATCAGCGTTTTTTTTAACCGGTTCAACATGCCTTAATCCTGTAGAGAGGCTCTGAAAAGAGACAGGTGCGCAGCGGGTAGGTTCCCTTTTCCGCAGATAACGACGGTTTGCACCTATCTTAACCAGTGCCCGAAAAGAAAGAAATGCTGTTTTCGGGGCCAGCAGGCGGCGCGGTTTGTGCAAGATCAGCGAATATGACGAAAAAATTTGAACATTCATGAAACCTAAACCGCAGTTAAACGGATAAGCCGGGGCAGGGGATTGCCCGCGCCGGCGCGCAATTATACAACGGCTTATTTACCCTGCTGATTGAGTCCGGCATGAATAAAGCAGAATCTTCTGTCGGTCTTCTGACGTTAATCCGCATTCCTTTTTAAAGTTATGTAAATTCACTCAAAAAAATTGAATATGGCATGATTTTTTCCAGGCCAAATCTGAAAAAAACAGCCAAACGCATGGGTTTAATTCCGTTTTTACATTGATAAATTCAATCGTTATTCCGGCCATATCTGTTTTTTTTTATTTAACGCTGGCTGTTATTTTTTAAATCTTTCCCCTGTCGCCATAAATAAGGCGGCCCTTATCGCGGGCCAGTGATAAGAAGACGGTTTTTGGTCGCTAATGAAATTTTTCGATTAATTCTGGCGGTGAATCATTTCTGCTGTCATCAGCAGCGTGCCTGCCCGCCTTTCCTTCAGGAGAGAATCACGTCCGCGCTGTGATATAGATAGCCGACCTGATTCAGTCCTGAATCGGCCAGAGATTATTTGCCGGAGAGAAGTGTTATGCGTTCAGCTATTTCGTACGCGTTAATCGCCATTATCGGTGGCGTAGTGGGTGCGGCTGTTACACAGAGTGGCACTATTTATGACAAAGTCACACGCCATTTTGCCTCAGAGCCTCAGGAACCCGCCGGATTCTGGAGTACACCGGCGATTGAAGGCTACGGCAAAATTCATTATGAGCCTGATGCCGCTTTTAAGCCGGTGCCGGGTCTGAGTAATAAAATTGTTTTTCAGATCACCCGCAGCGATGGCGCGATGACCGCACCCAATCTGGGACTGGAGCGCGTCGCGCGGGTAGTGAATCTTTATATCGCCTCTGGCGTTCCGGCCGATCAGCTGAAGTTTGTGGTTTCGGTTACCGGTGACGCGACCCCCGCCATGCTGGATAACACCCATTTCAAACAGTTTTATGGCATCGACAATCCCAACCTGAAGCTGATTAACGAGCTGAATCAGGCGGGCGTCAAAGTCTCCGTGTGCGATCAGTCGGTGGCCTTCCACCACTATCCCAACAACTGGATTGATAAATCCGTTGTGCATGCGCTTTCCAGTCCAACCACGGTCTCAACGCTGCAAAACCAGGGGTATGCGTGGCTGGCAATGTAATTAACGTTTTATTTAATCGGGAGAATATCTGATGCGTCCAGCAGCTTTAGTGGTGGTGGCAGCCGTCGCGGGATTTATTGGCGGCAATGTTTTACAGCTGCCCGCTTTATTTGGTAAGGCCAGCGATAAACTGGCGGAGAATAAAACCGAGCCTGCCGACTTCTGGAGTACACCAGCAATTGAGGGCTACGGCAAAATACATTATGTCGATACGCCAGCCTTTAAACCCGGCACAACGACAGGCCTGAGTAATAAAATCGTCTTTCAGATCAACCGCAGTGAAGGGGATATTCGTAAGCCGAATCTCGGTCTGGAGCGCGTCGCGCGTGTAACCAACCTCTATTATGCGGCGGGTGTGCCGCTCGACCAGCTGAAATTTGTGGTATCCATTAACGGCGACGCGGTTTCATCTGCCCTGAATAATGCGCAGTTCAGCAAAGCCTACGGTGTCGATAACCCGAACCTGAAATTAATCAGCGAACTGAAAAAAGCGGGTGTGCAGGTCACTATCTGTGACCAGTCAGTGGCGTTTCATCAGCTGGAGCGT
>Ga0157357_1001150_pt1 | contig 11145 bp, 10 predicted proteins | sample AttcapACBM1_FD_111485 | JGI IMG/M metagenome (GOLD analysis project Ga0157357, IMG submission 111485) | Fungus gardens microbial communities from leaf cutter ant in Botucatu, State of Sao Paulo, Brazil - Atta capiguara ACBM1 | ecosystem: Host-associated > Fungi > Mycelium > Unclassified ... | reverse complement strand
TTAAGTAGAAAATGAGGCAGACATAAGGATGCAACATGGATATGAGAGCAGGGTTAATTATTGTTAGCATGGACCACATGTAAAACATATATATAGGACTCTAATTTAGCAGAGACTCCTTGTCGAGTTCTCTTGTGAACTTTCTACTTTATATCCATCTTAAGAGATTTGCTGTCTTGTGTTACTATTGGACTTTGTGTCTAGTGGTTGCCACAACAGTATTGCTGTCTGCTTGATGTCCTTTTTTGCAATTAATGCACTTGAAGATATGAGAGCAAGACTCATCTTCCTTTGTAGCAAGCCTTGGTGGTTTTGACTTATTATTTTCTTTGTAGTATCACACTTTCTCCCTATAATGCTTGGAATTGTAAGGTCCATTATATTTGATGTATCTGAATATTTGGGATTACCAACTGAGTATTGCATAGCCCTATTTCCAATAGTTCTTACACTGTGGAACTCTGGGATTCATGTTTGTACTATAAATGGTAGCAATATATTATCTGATATTAAAACAATAGATTTGGCTGTGGTTCTATTCTGTGAATTTCAGATGTTGACCTAAATGACTGCCATGTCTGATTTGGGAGATGCTTTGATAATATGTGGTTTTGATACTAGTATGATGTTGTTAAAAATATGCATCTCTTTAATAATGCTCTTAATGATATCAGAAGTGATGGAGGAATTTGATTGTTCCAAAACATATGGTAGTCTAGTGATTTTCAAATATAACTTGGACTTTGGTAAACAAGGACTCTTAATAGAGTCTGAATTGATTTCATTGTTGCTCTTTAAGCTTTTCTTGATGACTTTCAAGTTTGATACAGCTGCAGACTTGTTAGTAGTAATAATAATTCCATCATTAACTCTTCAAATAAAATCAGCTGAAATATCTAACTTAATTTCTTTTAGACACCTATTGATGTTAATAATATGTTGATTAGCTGAATTAATAATAAACTCAGTATTTGAATCAGTCATTGGAATAATGATTTGTTTTCTGGATGGTTCTTTTGTTGTCATATTGATTTTGGGTTTTTTTATACCCATATTCTTATTTGTGATGTTGATAATCTCTGCTACCTTATTAGCTGATAAAGTAAAAAAGGCATCTTTGATGTGAAGAATGTCTTTGATATTCAACAATGAATTAGTTCTTGAAGCCTAAACATATAACTTCTTAATGTTGAAAGGTTTTGGGGCCTTCTTATTGATAGAGTTAGTTGACTTGTCTTTATTCAACCTAGATGAATCTGATAGAATTAGGATGGAAGGAGAAATTGTTAGAGAAATTGTCATAGACAAAGGAATAAAGGCCAGTGCTGTAAAAATAGGTACTAGTGTATTAGAGACTAATATAGCAGGGACTGATGCCATTGGTTCTTTCATATTTTTGGAAGTAGTAAATCATAATACTATACACTTACAAAGAGTATAGTTGTTCTTGTAGTTAGCAATAAGCCTATTCTATTTAGACTTGTAGATAGCATTAAGTAAATATCAGATGGCCACACCACAATCTTCCAGTATCAGAAGGTCTGCTGTTTGTTTATCACCAAAGAAATACTGTTTGATAAACATTCCTATTCTAAGAAGTGAGTATGTAATGTTTTGAGCATTATTGTTCAGAAATTTGTTAATCCCAACTGATAAGATGGGAGAAAATATAATATCCCATAGCTCTGGGTCTATAAGCTGATTGTCACTATAAAGTATCACCATCAATTCTAAATTAGGTCCAGTACTAGATATGTCTATGCCTTAAATATGAGGCATAGACATGTTGTTTTCTCCTGTTTGAACATGAGGCATGAGAACATTGTTTTCTGCTATTTGAGCAGGAGGTGCAAGAAGAGGAGTTGATTGAACAGGTATATTCACAGCCATGGATGTATTGAGAATAGTCTCCCTATTGCTAGGGGAAAAAGACTAATACATAGGGTTATTATATGGAGTAAAAGCTTTCTTAGAGCTCACATGTTTGAATTTCATGATTTACTTGCTTGTAGTGTTGACTAGAAGTAAAGGATACAATATATTTACTATAATTTCTATAAGTGCTAACTACACTAGATGGTGGTAGAAGGAAAGAAGTGGTGATGATGTTATATTACACTTCTCTATCTAAGTAAAGAAAATTAAATGAAAAATTAAACTAAGTTTATTGTTTATAGCTCTGATAGTCATATATTTGATCAAATTGATCTACAGAGAGATACTGACTATATATAGAGTTTGAAATAAGAGTAACTCTGCTGTAAAAGACTAAATACTTATAAGATTTGACAAGAGATAATACTACTGCAAAAGATGGATTATTTATAGAGCTGAACTTTGACATATGATAGTAATGGAGTTTGTACCAAACTCTAAGAATATTGTGATAGAGTTTAGAGTTTATTCAGAATAAAGAAAAGCTTATATTGTAAAAAGTCCAATTTTTTTACATCTATCTTTTGTTATAACTTGAACCCAAATACTAGAGTAAAGACATACTTGTATATTGAGTAACATAAGAGAACTTGACAGGGTTTCTAATATAAGGTAGTCTACTTTATATACTCTAGTTGTTAGTCTGTATACATTGTACTAACTTATCCTAAAGCTATGGCTAAGACTATTACAATTCTAAGCTTGGCTCAAATTATAACTTGAGCAAAGACTTGAGTGAGGGAGAAGATGATGATCAATTGGTAAAATGTAAGGATACAGAATTATATCTATAGCTATATATACCTAAAGATTATGAAGATAAGAAAAGATATTCTTGAGGAAATGATAAGAGAAAAGTGAGGAAAACATGAAAAGGCCTCTACTACTATATAAGGCACTGACTGATATAACATGAGGAGAATACAAGGCACAGTAAATAGAAGTCAAAGATGAAATGAACCCTAATATATACATATATTCAAGTTATGGTATGTATAAAGCAAATATCTGTAAGACATGAAATAAAGATTATAACAATATCTCTATTTTAGTATTTATTGTTATGACCTTAAGCTAGAGCTCAGGTTGCACTTAGGCAAAGACTTGAGAAGAAGGTAAGAGATGTTATAAGTGGTAAAGCATAAGGACTACAGAGCAGTATCTACGCTATATATACTAGTATCCCATGAGAAAAGTGTCTATAGTACATGAGGAAAATGAGTCATAGTCTATGAGGCTAAAGCAAGGATATTGCATCTACTATATGAGGTGCTGACTGAGATACTTGTGGCACAGCTGATCATATCATCATTACCCTTTGCCTAAGTTCATGTTGCATCCAGGAAGCATCAATCATAACATTTATATCCTCTGTCACATACTCATCCAAATGCATTTAATACATTTGACTATATTATGGATAATATTACTCTAACATTCTAATCTGCTCAGAATATCTGTAAAAGAGTATATCTTTCTTTTTGTCTATTCATTCACTTTAAATATAGATCTACCTGGTTTCTTTTCATGTCTGATCACTTCATTATTGATCACATAGTTTCTCATAATCTTTATAGAACTTTGAACTTGATTTCTGAGAACTTGAATGTATCCAGAGTAGTTATCTGTTTTTTCTGATCTTCAGATGCCATAGTACCTGGTACTATAAGAGAATTAGTCTTATTTGAGGAGTTATAAATGCCCAGGAACTCCAGATGATATTTGGATAAGATATTCTACTGTTATAGTACTATCATATATATTATAATAGGATGGTCCAAGCATATAGTTTATATACTTGACCAATTAATATTTATAACTAAATAACTATAATATTATTGTAGCAGGCTAGACAATAGAGACCAGGATAAGATAGATATCAGATTTGAAGATAATGGACTCTATTTATATTTATTTATTTCTCATTTTTTATTCTATTTTCCATTTATTTTATTATTTTGGACTTAGAATTAGAGTTTAGTAGGGGGAGAGATGGCATAGTGGAAGAGACCTCTATCTATGTATATTATACCTACCTCAAACCTACTTGAGGTTATAGGTTCAATCCCTTAGTAGTCCTTTGAGTTGGGTAACTGCATAAAAAAGTTAGAGTATTGATACTCCATATATAATTCCTCCTGTAGGCATGGACTACCATCATGCCCATGTAATAAATTGTTGACATAAAAAAAAATTAGAGTTTAGTATGATATCATATATTACACTATATTACATATCAGTTACAGATTATATGACATAGTCACAAGTTATGATCACATGATCATATGTCACAAAAGTACATAGAAGGTTCTAAAATAATGATATTATAATATATATGGCTTTTAAGATAGGCTAAAACTTATGTAGCATGGACTATTAGTCTAGCATATATAAAATAGATATATTGTACTAGAAATTTCTTTGAGTTTTCTTGTGTTAACCCAATATAAGGTTTCTTTCTTATCTTAATACTTTGAGGTTTGTATCATAATAGTAGAGGTGGTTATTAGCCTATCAGAAGTTAGTCTAGGTAATGACCAGCCTAAGAGTATAACTAAGCCTCTATAGAGTAGATCTGAACTTACAGCATTACCAATATTTCTTGATAGTACTAGTATTTAAGATATATAGATACTCTATAATCTCTTAGCTTGAAAATTAACTAGTATAGTATACTATTCTGAGTGCCCATGCTCAGAAGTCTGACTTTCTTTATGCTTCACTTCATATTAATATTCTCTTCTATTTGATGTAGTTTACATCTCTTATCTGAAATTTGATAAGAGTCTCTCAGAAGTTCAAATGAGTTAGTAAGCATTATCTGAGAATGTGAGAAGCAGGAGTTAAAACAATCTTTGGCTTTAGCTTATATGCTGTACTTCTATAAGTCACACTAGCTATATATTTTAGATAAGATACTTAAGGACTTGAAGGTGACAAAGTCTACTGGAAGATAAGAGGTATGTTATCACTAACACCAGAAGTTGGTGATAGTTCTAGTCAATTTTCAGGATAAGGCTTTACAGTATAAAAAACCAGTATATATACTAAATATGCTATTTAGGGTAGTTATCTAGAATGAAAACTAGTTACTAGTAATCCTTAGATATCAGAAATGGAAATCTATGAAGTTGGCAAGTGTAAGAAGACTAGTTTTTCCAAGACTTTTCTCTTCTATATTTTTTTGGCTGATCTATATTCTATAATCCTTTTCCACATCCACACTATTTACTTATCTGCTTTCCCATGCTCTAGACCTCTTTAAGCTGTATATCAATACTTCTAACTATCTAGATATGTCATTTAACTTTTCTTTCTAGTACTATCTTGCTCTTCCACAAAGCTCTGTAATTTGTTAAAGTCTGCTAGTATCATCCACTTATCGGCTTTCCTATGTTCTGGAAGTATTTAATAAGCACTCTAGCTTTCTTCCAATTTGGTTTCTCCATTTTGAACTGTTTCTAATTACTTAAGTATTATCATTTCTTGCTTATGTAAACAGAATTCTGACACATCAGAATAAAATAGATATTATCTTTAGGAATCCCTATTTTGTTCTTTTAGGATTTTCTGGAAATAAGTATATAGTTTAGTATTTCTTAGACAATAGACTTAGGATTTCCTGGAGATTTGAAGTGCTTTGCTCTTCTATCCAGTTGCCCTAACAGCAAGGGTCCAGTAAGAACATCTGAGGTAGAATAGAAATGAGTGATCTATACTGGAAGAGGTTAGAGAGTATGAATAAGGGAGAGGCTTCATAAACTATGAGGTAAACTGAAGTTCTCTATTACTAAGAATCTTCTTTGGAACTCCATCTCTATGAATTTTCCATATGTTATTTCTATAGATCTTGGCTATTTCTTTCAATGATACTGCTATTGTTGTTGCCTTGAGTCTGATTATCTTCATGAATTGATCCACTATAACCATTATCATGTCTTTGTTATTTGATCTTGGTGATGGTCTTATAATGTTGATGCTAATTTTATACCATGGTTCTTAAGGTGTTTACAATGGGTAAAGTTTTTCTGCTTTCTTCATGTACTGAACTTTGTTTTATTGAAATTTTTGGCATCCTTAAACATATTTTTTAATATCATTTCATATTTTTGGCCACCAGTAGTTTCTCTAGATTAAATAAAGCATCCTTTGTTGTTCTGGATGTTCTACATTTGCTAGGTCATGATTTTCTTGCAAGATTTGTTCTTGAATTTTTATGTTATTAAGAACTACTCCATTGTCTTCCTATGCTTGGCCATCCTCTTTTTGAGTTTCTTTTGCATTTCTTGCTCTCTAGTGTTGTTATTTCCCAATAATGTAGTTTCTTCTACTATCTGATTTCCTCTGAACATTGCTATTTTTGCTTCTATGACTATTTTTCTCTTCTATAATTCATATTTGAGCATTTTGATATCTTTGTTGTTCTCTTTAGTGTCCACTTGATCTTTTCTCAACAAAATGTCTGTTCTCATGTTCATTTTCTCTGGAGTATGTTATAAAATAAAATCATAGTTTTGTAACTTAAGATACTATCTTGCTTGTTGTCTATTGAGTTTATATGGTTCTCTAAAATACTTGAGATTTTCATGATCTGTCCAGACTTTTCTATAGTATTTAATAGGTATTGTCTCAATTTTATTAGAGATTTTACTATAGTCAATAGTTCTCTTGTAGTCCCTTTCAGCTACTTGCATTGTTCTTGATAAAAACATGATTGGCTTTTATTTCCCTTCTTGTTCCTGAGATAAAACTCTTCCTGTGGCATTTTTTGATATATTGGTTTCTGCTCTGAATTTTCTTTTTCTTCTAGATAGAGCAAGTACTGGTTGACTAGTGATTTTATTTTGTTCATCAATTCTTTAAATACCTTCTGGTATTCATTTTCCCACTTCTATTCCTTTTTTTCTTTGAGTTCAATGAGAGATTTTGCTATATGACCAAAGTTCTTGATAAAGTATCTATAGAAATTTGCAAATCCTAAGAAAATTTCCACTTCTTTTATCTTGGTGGATGTTTTTTATTCCTTGACTGCCTTGACTTTGTTTTTTTTCATTTGTACTTCTCTTTTTCCAACTACTACTCCTAGAATCGATATTTCTTTGGTATTAAAATCACACTTTGACTGTTTGAAATAGAGATTATGTTTTTCTGCTATCTTTAAGAATTGTATTGTTATTTTCTTCTTGGTTTTGACTGGTATTACAAAGTTGTCCATATAGTTTGCCAATACTCCTTCATGTAAGAGTTTCCAGAATATACTGTTCATCATCCATTGAAATGTCCCTAGTAAGTTGCATAATCCAAAATACATTACTTTCATTTCAAATAATCTCTTTTCTATTGAAAATACTATCTTTCATTCATTATCTTCTTTTATCTATACATTGTTGTATCCATAGATAAAGTTCAATTTGTTGAAATATCTTGCATTCTTGAGTTTGTTGATTACTTTTCCAATTAATGATAGTGACATCTTGTCTTTTATTGTGTACTAGTTCAACTTTCTATAATCTTGTACTAATCATAAAGATCTGTCTTTCTTTGGAATGTAGAAATATGGTGCTGTATATCTTGAACTTGATTCCACAATTGGTTCTGCCTCAAGTTGTTTATCTAATTATTAGTTCAGAGCTTCCTCTTCTTTAACTATCATTGCATAGGCTTTGACATTTAGTTTCTTTGGTACATCTTCTAATAGGTTAATTTCATAGTCCTATTCTTGTTATTCCAGTAGTTTTTCAAATTTTTTCTTATTGAATGGATAAGTGAACAGTCAAATGTACTCTGGTAAATCTTCTGGGCTTGTTAGATTTGGTTTATTTCCAATTTTCTAGTGTTTTTTATCTGTTTCTTTTGTTAGTGTAATCCTTCTAGTCTTAGATTTAAATAAAATATCCTGATGTTGTATTTTACATTTTTTGGGCATCTTATAAACTGTATTGTTCCTTTGTCCCAATTTACTTCTGGATTGTGTTTGACCAACCAGTTATATATTCATGCCATTTATATCTACTACTACTATATCAATTTTTTATATGTTTATTAATTTCTAGTTTTAGTAGTGCAAATTGGGTTGTTTTTCTGTTCTTAGTTCTATCTGCATTATAGATCTTGAATAATCTAGGTAATGGTGCTGTTTTAATCTGTTCCTCTTTTACTAGTTGTTTATTAATACTGTTATAACTTAAAACTTAGTAACTAGTCAAAAGAAAAACCTTGTATAGAATTTACACAAGAGAACTTGATAGAGTTTCTAGTACAATGTATCTACCTTATATATACTAGACTAATAGTTCATACTTACTGCACAAGTTTTAGCCTACCCTGAAGACCATGTGTATTACATGTTATTGATATATAGTATAATATTATTCTTTTAAAATCTTCTATATTCTTCCATATATCACATGATCATATAATCATAACTTGTAACTGTGACTCAGGTGATTTTATGTGTGATATTTTTTGTCATGGTATGACATCATGCTAATTCCTAACCTTAAGTCCAAAAAATAAGAAAATAAATAGAAAATAAAATAGAAATGAGAAAAGAAATGGAAATAAATAGAGTCTATCTCTGATAGATACTAGTATGAATGCATTTTGAGTCAACTAGTGCTTTAAGCCATAGTTTTCTTCCATTTAATATCTTTACATTTATGCACACATTGAGTTCTCTCTTTGTTATCTCTCTTTTATAGAATAGTATATCAATTTTTTGGGAAATTGCTATATACAAAGATTCATTATACCATATCTACTCCAAATCTTTGGAAAAGTCCACTTTTTTGTTATTATCCTCTTTATCTTTGTTATCTGACTCCTTCTATATGCTCTTGTTCTTTATCATCTGTCCTGACTTGTAATTCTTTGCAAAATGTTTTACTTTATTGTATTTGTAACACTTCCTTGTTTTTTTTTTCTTTCTTTGGCTTTCTACAATCCTTCACTATATGTCTATATATATTACAGTTGAAACATTTCAGTTTACTATCTTTGTCATAGTTGTATTTAGTCTTCCCAATATCCATAAGTGTTCTTTTTCCTCTATAGGTAATTCCTGATCCTATTCTGTAGTCTTGTCTTTCTTTAGTTGATTTATATCCTTGTTTTACTAAGATGATTGTTACTTTCCACTCTTTAAGTGACTCTGGTACTGCTATAAATGAATATCCCAATATTATCTTGATTATGTCAGTTCTAACAATAAAAAAATGGCATATATGTCATTAGTCTCTATCTTCATGACTTATGCTTCAAACTCTATTATGAAATCTGTAATGTGTTTCTTCTCTTGTTTGAAGATTTTGATCTTCTATTCAGCATTTACTGCTATGTTTTTGTTACTGAATGATGTCTTGATTTTCTTGACAAAATTGTCCCAGTTTTAAACATTGTCTTCTTCTATTTGATTGACTTTCTTCAGCACATAAATTCCTACTACACCCCCTTTAAGTTGGGCTAACACTACTGTAATCTTGTTGTTTACCACTATAGTTTTGTTACTCTTGAGGAATAATTGTATTCCCCTCTACCAGTCTTCAAACTCCATCTAGTCACCATAAAACTACTCTAGGTCTGGAATCATGTTCTTTAGCATGATTATTTGTACTGTTTTGTTATGTACTACTGGTGCTGGTGCTGTTGACATTTTTCTAATGTTATTTCCATAGTTCTGTTTCTGTCTAAGGTATATTCTTCAGTGATTCTCAATGATTCTAATATGTCTTTGAGCACCTCAATATCTATGGCTTCTTGTTTATATCTGTCTGTCTTGTTTATCCATAGTTTCTACCACAATGTTGTTTTAATATTTCCTTAACAGCTTAACCATTATGACATTTCAGTGGCCTAACTACAATATACTTTTTCTTTTACAAGGTAAGCTTGATGATACTTTTCCAAATGTTACAGTCCTAAGCTTGGCTCAGGTTGTAAGTTAGGCAAAGACTTGAGTGAGGGAGAAGAAAATGAAGATAATCAATTGGTAAAGTATAAGAATATAGGATTGTATCTATAGCTATATATACCTAAAGATTATGAGAATAAAGAAAGACATCTTTGAGAAAATAATAAGGGAGAAGTGTCATATGCTGTCCCCCAAACATATTCAACAAAATCCTATCTTATGCAAGGGGACTGGCTCTTCCAAGACTTCTTGTATTTTTTGGCTGATCTATGTTCTGTAATTCTTTTCTATATCTACACTTATTTGCTTATCTGATTTTTCATGCTTCAGACCTCTTCAAGCTGCATACCAATACTCCTAACTATCTGAATATATCATTTAAATTCCCTTTCCAGTACTTCCTTGCTCTTCTACAATACTCTGTGTTCTTCTGAAGTATACTAGTATTATCTGCTTTCCTATACTCTAAAAGTACTTGTTAAGTACTCTAACTCTCTTTTAATTCAGTTTCTCTATTCTAAACTGTTTCTGATTACTTAAGTATCATTATTTCTTGCTTATGTAAATAGAATTCTGACATATCAGAATGGACTTGTTATTATATAAAGTAGTTGTTACCTTCAGGAATTCCCATTCTATTCTCTTAGGATTTTCTAGAGATTTGAAGTGCTTGCTCTTCCACTTAGTTGCCCTAATATCTTTTATAGCAGCCATCTTTTTTGCAATATATCCCCATAGTAGTAATGCAAATCTTCAAGTATCTAGTCTTCTATAATGGAAATACTCCCTTTGAACTTAGTCTTTCATAGCAGAGTTCTCCTATCTGATATTTTTCAGTATTTTTATTACTGAAACCTTCATTTGGGACTGTATACTGAAATCCCCAAATATCTCCTAATTATTTAATCTGTATATAAGACTAGTATGTTGTAGCAACCACTAGTCATAATGACCCTGTAGTATGCTTACTTTAGCAAAGCTCTTATCTGGCTATCTAGTAGTGGGGATTACAAGAGAACTTGACAAGGAGCCCTCACTGCATTGCTACCCTATTTATATAAGTTACAAGTGGTTCGTGCTACAACAATGTGTCTACTATGCCTCCTGCCCTAAAGGCCATATGTCTACATTATGTTTATTCCACAGTGACTGTGCAAGACTGTGCATCCTGCCCTAATGTCCATGTGTTGACCATGTGGTAGTAGTATGGTGTACATGCTCCCTAATGTCATTGTCTAGGCTCTTCTAGCCTTGTAGACTCTTGTAGACCTATAGACCACTTTAGACCATTCTAGGCCTAT
>Ga0157357_1001149_pt1 | contig 11148 bp, 5 predicted proteins | sample AttcapACBM1_FD_111485 | JGI IMG/M metagenome (GOLD analysis project Ga0157357, IMG submission 111485) | Fungus gardens microbial communities from leaf cutter ant in Botucatu, State of Sao Paulo, Brazil - Atta capiguara ACBM1 | ecosystem: Host-associated > Fungi > Mycelium > Unclassified ... | reverse complement strand
TTGAAATTCACCTTACAGCATCATGCTATATCTTTGTGGTATTATATCTTATGCAAACTATTACACTTGGCATATTTGGATCCATGTGTATGACACACAAAGGTTGTGTGCTCCTATTTCCAACAATTCTTGTATTGAGGAACTCCAGGATTCATGTTTGTTCCTTAGATCATTGCAATGTGGTCTTCTATATTAAAATATCTGTTAATAAGGTCTTTAGCCTTAGTGTCACTTTGAGAGTTTCATATGTTGATCTAGATAACTGCTATATCAGATTTTGGAGAAGCTTTGATAATGTGAGGGTGGAATGCAAGAACAATATCATTGAAAATGTAAGTTGTTTGAAGAACTCTTTCAATAATGTCTGATGTGATTGGTAAGTTAGTGTCTTTGACATAGTAAGATATACCCAAAATATTGAGATAAGATTTAGATTGCGAGAGTCTTGTACTCATAATTTTGCTTATATCAACTTCATTAATATTCTTGATGTACTTTTTAATAATATCTAGATCCAAATTGGCAGTAACTTTGTTAGTAATAATCACCATGTTTATATTGTCTGCACATATAAAGTCAGCTATAATATTAGATTTGATATCTTTAAGTACTCTGTTGATATTAGCAATGTGTTTGTTTAACTTGACCATAATTCTTTCAGAGATTTGTGAACTCACTGGTATAATTACCTGCTTTCTTGAAAGACTTTTAGTTATTATATTGATCTTTGGATTGTTCTTCTTCTGGTTATTAAGAACCTTGTAAACTTTTTTGATTTTCTTTGCTGATAAGTTCAGGAAATTCTCCTTGATCTTGACAATATCTTTAATATTATTCTTGGAAACTTGTATATATAATTGACTATTATTGGTAGAAGACAAGTTGGAAGAACTAGAAGATGGTTTTCTCTTGTAGTATTTTAACTTAGCCAAGATACTCTTGCTTAGTCTAGGAGAGATTGGAGAAAGTACTTTTAAAATATTGGCTTGTTTTTTATTTTCAGAAATTGACAGTTTTTTTATAGATCAATGGTTTGGAACTTTTGCATTGAACTGCAAAGTGACGTATTGTCTAAAAGACCTATTATCCTTGTTAGCTATCAATTTATCTCATTCTAATTTATAAATGGATGACAAGAAATCCCAGACAGCAAACCCAAATTTCATGATATAAGAAATGTCCTCTGCTGTTTTATCTTCTAATCTATGTTGTCTAATGAAAGATGCCATTCTGTATAAAGAACATACAATATTCTTTGTGTTACCTTCCAAGAATTTATTAATGCCAAAGATAGAAATCAGACAGAAGCTACCATCCCACAATTATGTGTCCACAGATTGATTTTCTGAATAAGAGATGGCTGAGGATTCTAGATCTTGCAGTGGGCATGTTTTATTAATAACTATTGGTTCTAAACTTTGAGTATGTCATTAGTTATTACACTATGAGGATCCAGTATTAGTTTAGTTGCTTTAGCCTGATTAGCAGATTTCTTTTCCTCTACTTTTGAAGTAGTGTAAGATAGAGTAGGTCCTTGAGATTTACTGAGCTCAACTTGATCAGTCCAGATTAAATTGTTAGCAAGAGCTTGAATACACTCTGTATATGTTATGAAAAACATATCAGAATACATCAAAGTTGCTCTAGAACTATTAGTACTTGAAGACACAGACTGACCTCTTGGAGTATCAACTTCCATGTTCATAGTTATACCTATAAAAGACTCTTAAGAGTTGGTATTAGTGTCATATCCCAAACTCCGAAACATGTCCAAAACATGTTTAACTTCAATATGACATCAAATCCCCATGGTTATTTGGTCTTATTTGTGCCCAAAACTCCGTTGGTAGTTTGGTACTTTATAATGGACTTAATTCCACCAAAATTCCATGGTTATTTTGCTTTATTGCGGAGTTTTCCCCTCTCCAAATCTAAACTCCTATATAGTGTTTCATTAGTAAAACACTCACTCAGAGATCTGTTTTAGTTACTCCTTTTGTTATTTTATATATTTAAGGCTGGTGACCCCCTTGTAATAGCTAGCCTGATAATTGACTAAAAGTTGACACTAAATCTCCGTTGTCAATGGTGACATGCTTTACCCCTCTTCTTACAACTTCTTACAAGACCATTCTCTGAAATTGTGACCATGCAGCTTGTAGGAGGCACAACACATAAGTTGAGGCCAAGGTCATTCTGACAAGTCCACATCACTGAGCTCATTGTAGGAGTTCCTACACTCTGTGCATGTCCAAGCCAACTCCATGGACTTTCATCTTCAAGTGTGAACTGTTTCTAACAATTAGTGTTAATGTCAAAAGGGAAAAATATATTCACTGAAATTTTTTCAGGTACTACTATATGAGATGGCAGTAAGAAAGAAAGAAGCAATGACTATCACATGTGATGTTACATTATACTCTACCACCTAAGTCAAAATCAAGAAAATAAAAATAAAAACTAAAAGAATAAAAAAGAAATAAAATAATTTATCAATCTTGAGAATTCAAAAAGCATCTTATGTGTCAGGTCAGAGTTATAAACTATAGACTTGGTTTTATTACATAATTGAAAAAACTTAAAATGAAAAAAAACATAAGTAGTATTGAGAAATTATGAATAATTAATAAATCTTTTATCAGTAATAAGATGTTTGCCAATATAATAGCCCACCGCGAGGGTCGAACTCGCAGCCTTCAGATTTCAGCACTATCTAAGAGTCTGACGCTCTATCCGATTGAGCTAGGCAGGCATATATTTTGGTGAAGCGCACCTATATATCACCACTCTCTCTTTCTTCCAGACGTCCTTTTGATATAGTGCTTCCACAAATGCAATGAAGAACATGGGAACTGCGACTTTCACATCCCTAAACACCATACCTACTCACACGTTTGTTTTTCCCAATTAGCAACCAGGGGATATGTTAATCCTGAATGTAAACAGTTCATCTGGAGCTATTGCCATTCACCGTGGTGCCATTGATAATACGACAGTCACGCAGAGACCGCCGAAAGAGGTGATGACTAAAATTCGAGATGTCCTGGACTCTATTGGAATCTGTGTTCAGCCCGAGAGTAGTTTCAGGTTTCGATGTATTCGTCCTTCTCAGTCTTCCTATGGGAGTGAGATCTCACAGGAAGCGAGTGAACCTGTATGTGTCCTTTCGATCAAGTTATCTCCAAACTCCTGAAAGTTGTTCATGCCGCAGATCACCGCAGAGGCCACGATTAATACTATATATGCGAAAAACCTTTCGAGAGACCCGGCTGGTGAAGTTAGATTTTCTGTAGAGCTGACACGTCTGTCCGGTTTGAGCGATACGTACAGTCTTGACATTAGGCGCTTAAAAGGGAACCTGCGGAGCTATCAATTCCTATATGAGACAATACGCGAGTAAGCCTTTTCAATGAGTTAGCGATAGAAAATGCTAATATTTTCCACCGGTAGTCGAGCCCAACTTTCAGCATAACCATTAGATCAATTGTATTATTATACTTTCTTCTGTTCAATTCGTCATACGAGATACTTGAATACAGCGCGCGAAACACCCCTTCCATCACCAAGATTGATCTATTCGAATGTTGTAAAGAACATAATATATTATATGATGTAGTTTGTAGATGATATCGGACACACGAAACGCCCCTCCAAAATAGAAACTGACCGCAGATAGGAAATAAGATAGACCTCAATCTGGGCTATTGCCCTTGGCATGCTGATCATCACGCTTCAATATCAGAAATCGAAACTGCTTGGGTGACCGCATTCAGTTCCAAGCTGGTCTCCTCTTCAATACATTCGCCCTTCGCCAACACTTCTGAAAGGCCCCCAACGAGTCCAAATTCAGGGACGATCTCATCAGCTGGAGTGATAGGAGCAGTAGTAATAGGCGTGCTGGTCGTCGATGCTGGTGAAGCGGGCACCGCGCCAGTAACCAACGATAAACCTGACACGTTCGACCTGACACTGGTCGCCGGACTACTATCCGTATTTTCATTTCCGTTATCGCCTTCTCTCCAAAATGCATTGCTATTGTTACTGTCCTGGCCAAGTAGGGCTGACCCAGAATCCAGACTTTCCCTAATACTCATGAATTCGCGGAAAGTTTTGACAGAGTCTAGAGCTTCCAGAGCCTCCAGATTCAAAGACGCTCCCAAAATGCTATTTCCAGTGGCAACAGATTCAGAACCAGGAGAAGGAGAAAGAGGAATCTGAGAAGAAGTCTTTATGTCAATTTCGCTTTCAGTGTGTAGAATGTCAGAAAGCAGAATCTCTCCCGAGTTCGGCGAACCATAATCAATAGAGTTGCGCATAGAAGCAGACAGTGCCACCAACAATGGATCAATAGGTAGCTCGTCATTCTCATCCCCTTCAGGTGTCGGTGATATCGACTGGGACTGGTAATCCTGGGCTTGAGGTGACATAACAATGCCCGAAAGGTTGAAGCTTGCTTCATCCACTTCGTCATGTCGGTAATTGACATAGTCCTCGAAATCCGCTTTGAAGAGTGGAGCGATGTCAGGTATCCTAGGACGAGTGCGACCGAGAGAGGGATCATAGGGTAAAATAGGAGCAATTCGCTGATATTTAACAAAATCAGCATATGCGCTTTCATAGTCGACGTTCTGGTACTGCCAACCATCGGGCAAGCCTTTGTAGAGGGAGACTTCGCGTATCATCTGGAACCCACCAAGCGAGCTCTGATCAGGCGATAACTGGTTGTAGTGTTTGAGCTGATCGATAGGCGTACTACTTTCTATGTGTTCTCGGTTGAAAATGAATTGCGAATGTGGCCCATGAAGCGGCGTGCCAGGCAAGGAACCAGGACAAGAGCCTCGCGGAAGGGCCTCGATGCCATCAAATTCATTGAAATGGTCGCTCAAAGGTGGTAGAGGCATAGTTGGTTCTTGCTGTGGGGCAAAATAGTCGACAGAAGGCTGAACGGCTGGGATAGACGGAGATCTTACAGAAGTTCCGAGACTGGGAGAAAGAAGACTAGGCTCAGGATGTCCACACTTCTTCAGGATACAAGTCGGGCACGCTTTGATGAACTGAGCCACCAGATCCTTGGGCACCCAAGTGTAGTGCTTGCGAATAAGCGCGCAAGTTTTATCCCGCCCACCATGATTAGTGCTGCCATGACAAAAACAAAGTAGGTCATAGATCTGTTCCCGAACTGCGACAAGGAGACCGTCGTGCAGTAAAACTTCTTGTTCCATCTGATGAGAACCACTAGTACCTAAGTAGACCGCGTGCGATTTGTTAAGCGTAAACATCTTGCGGGCCCAGAACCGGAACTGTGCATTCTCCTTAACGTTATCAGCATTGTGCAAGACGTCCCAGACTCTGTCAAAGAGCGCCTGTGATATAAGAGCTTTGCCTCGACGGCGTGGTGTAAGTGATTCAAGGTATCCTCTCTCAATCAATTGATATTGGGCGCGGGTCGGAAACCCTGTCTGACTTTCGTCTATCTGAGGCGTACGTGGATATTCTAGTTGGGCGAATTCATTTTGGTCTTCAATTGATGGAGAAGGGCTGCGAGTATATGGCTTTGATGTAGCCCCTCGTAAATACGGTCGTTCTGGAGACATTAGCGAAGGTAATAGATATGGCAAAGCCGGAATCAATAAGGACTGGTAGACTATCAAGCATTAAGTTGAAAAGCGGACATTGTGAGTGATGATTCATGAACTTACTGATAGGCTGGGATATGATAGGAAGACGAAATGAAGATGACTGTGGCTGACAGGATCAAACAAATCGGGCTCATTCAGATCACGGAGCAACGCAAATCATCTTATACACCAAGAGCTCTCCTCAGTCGTCTGCATTGTTTATTTTCATATACATGCAGGAGGCTAAGAGCTCTCTTCTGAGAATAGAAATAATAATAAAACAAAAACGAAGATGGGTCTGGTTACAAAGATGCGAGCACAGCATGAGACATAAACATGTCGTGCAAAGGGAACAAAGTACACGCAATTAGACACGAATAAGAATCAGATTGAACACGAGGCGATAAGACTCTATCCCTGAGTCTGCACCTCTGGTTTCGTGACTACGGCACCCTTGGGTGCGACCGTCAAGGACCGATGAATGAATGGCATAACACCGCCACCAGCAATCGTAGCACGGACCAAGATGTCAAGCTCCTCGTCCCCTCGGATGGCAAGTTGAAGATGACGAGGTGTAATGCGTTTCACTCTCAGATCCTTTGATGCATTCCCTTTCAGGAATAGCAAGTCAGGTTTGTCTAAACACAATTTAAAAACATCTTACCAGCGAGCTCTAGAACTTCGGCCGTAAGATACTCAAGGATAGCTGATGTATATACTGCGGCCTTGGCACCAATACGAACATTGTGTTGTGTCTTCTGCTTCAGATAACGATGGATACGACCAACTGGAAACTATAGCATGGGTCAGAGGAAACACAGTTGTAGCTCTGGGCCAGACATACCTGGAGTCCGGCGCGAGCACTTCTTGTCTGGATTGATCGCTGTTTTTCGGGAACGTTGCCAGCGCCAGCACCGCCAACCTTTGCTTCTCCACCAGCTTTTGGAGGCATTTCAGTGACTTATCACGATTGAACGAAACAAACAGGGAGATAAGAATCATAAAACCACATTATGTCAGTTCCCGACCGGATAGAGCCATGAAACTGACACACCTAAAAACAAATATAATACGCGTCCTTCAAAGCAAAAAAGCAGATGTAAGACCGCTTGTGGGTAGGCACGAGTTGTCGGGCACAAAAGTGGCGGTCGTGACGGTTCCAAAGAAAGAGCTAATTTGTTTATTCAACACGAATGTTACAAGGTCACATGCTATGTCACACCCAATATCTATTTATAGTTTCAATTCATGTCAGTGGCCGACCCCTCTTTTCCTCCGAAGTGTGAGTGCTATCACTCGAGGGTGAATCCAGGTGTCGATTGGAGATTTTATTTGCAGATGGCTATGGGTCGAAGTGGTGTTGCCGTCAAGGTGATCCTAATCAGACATATCACCAACTCTCAAGGTTTCAGATGGATAAGGGCTGAAAAGTGGGATGTTAATGATTCTAAAATGAAATACAGAATAAGTAAGTAGTGGGTATAATGCAATGGCACAGGGTTAGACATGGAAGTTTAGCAAGAGGCATGACATAGCTATGCAGAGGAGTCAGAGTAAATAGTAAGATCAAAAAATGAAGATATACTAGTAAGGCTACCTGAACTTTGGAATGCCCACTATTGGTTACAAGTAGTGAACTGGAATGACAATAAGAAAGCTGTAGTGTCCAGACAACAGGAAGTATCTGCTATGGCAGCACCAGTAAGAGACTTGTCATGAATTGGTTTCTTTCCTATTTTCCTTTTATTTTGCTTATTACTTACTTTATGCTAAGTATCTATGGGAAGAGTCACATGACACATCACATAATGTGACATTACTAGATTACCTAACAAGTCATTTATAATCATGTGCTATGAAACTTGGTAGAAGATTCTAGATATAGTATTATATCATAAATGTTAGAGTAGGGCTCAGATACTGTGTACAGACCAATACAAAATGCAGAAGTAGTAGTCAAATTGAACAGAACTCCTTGTCAAGTTTTTTTGTAATCCCTACTTATAGTCATCTTGACTTAAGGGCAGTTGCTTTTATTCTCAACCAATAGTCAGTGTGACTATTAGTTAAGAAGAACAGCTAGGTCTCAAGCTTAAGGAAAGAGCAGCTGCATGCTAGAAGTATAACTGTAGATATTGGTAACTAGACCTAGATTACTGGCTAGATATACTTATTATTTAATTGGGTAATTTTATGTGGTATACTTGTACTTCTTCTATATATTAATCTTGTACTAGTAATATTAGATGTGGTTTACATCTTGTTATCTGAGATTTAATGAGGTCTCTCAGAAGTCCAAATAGATCATTTATGTATTATCTGAGAATGCAGAAGATGGGGCTAGAATGACCTTTGGCTTTAGCTTATATGCTATGCCTCTATAAGTTGTATTGTGTTGTAGTAACCACTTATCACAATGACAAATGATAATACAAACAAGTAAATCTCTTAGTAGGATATAGAGTGGGAAGTTCACAAGAGAACTCAACAAGGAGTCTCTGCTAAATTAGAGTCCTATATATATAGAGTACACATGGTCTGTGCTACATCCTCATATCTGCCTCATTTCTTACTTAAGGCTACCATGTTGTATATATGTGCCCTAACATCATCTTCCAGATCCTTCTACTGTGTTCTAGGCCTATGACATCACATCATGTGACATGTCATGTGACTGCGATGTCACCTGCCTCTTCATCATCACTAAAAGGAAAAAGAAAAAGAAATTTAAAAGAAAAGAAATATAAAATCAAGAAAAATAGATCAAAGGAAAAGAAAAATGTTAGTATTCAAAGCGTTCCATAACATATTGGTGTTGTAGCAACCACTAATCACAAAGACTAATAGTAACACAATGAGTAAATCTCTCAGTAGAATATCAAGTAGGGATCACAAGAGAACTTGACAAGGAGTTCCTGCTGTATTCCTATACTATTTATACAAAGTTCTTATGGTCTGTGCTGATGATAACTAGCCTTACCCTAATGTCCATGTGTAGTCCATGCTTCTACCATATGTCAATTTTATGTCTTCCATAAGGACACCATGCTATATACATGTACTCTGATGTTATCCTTCTAGTCCTTTCTCTCAGAGTCTAGGCCTATGACTTTACATCATGTCACATACCTCTTCATTGTCAAATAATAAAAAGAAAAAGAAAATAAAAGTCAAGAGAAAAGAAATATTAAATCAAGAATAGATAAAAGCAAAGAAAAATATTAGTGTCCAAGTATACCATAACAATTGGTGTCATATCTTATTCCAGCTATATCTGTTCTAATCTATTGATAACACCTTTTCTCTTATCTATACTTCTTATTCTCTTTTAGTGTGGATCAACTGCCTCTATTGTACCTTGGATGTCCTTGCTGGACCCTTGTCAACTCTATGGATCTCTATCCTTGACATTCAAAAATCACTAGCATCCAGGGTAACTTGTTTAGCTGTCTTTATGTTATAATTACTACAATCTATATCTCATATTCTACAGGTGTTTACCTTATGTTAGGCATGTGTTAGAGTTTGTTTCATTTGTGACTTATATTTAACTATACCTTATATTATCCTCATATAGTATCAGTTAGTGCCTCATGTAGTACTAGAGGCTTCCTCATGTTTTTCTTATTGTTTTCTCAAGGATATCTAACCTATTCTTTATATCATTAGGTATATATAGTAGTAAATATAGTCTTGTATCCTTATACTTTACCAATTGACTATCTTTTCTACTCTTACTCAAGTCTTTGCCTAAGTTGCAACCTAAGCCAAGCTTAGGATCACAACACTCTATTTTAGATAGCTACCTATCACACACTATCTGACATCTCTTTCTACCCTCTTCCAGTACAGATTACACTCTATTCCAATCACTTATCAATCCAAATCTTGTATTTCTCATTAATTTTATAGTCTAAACAACAATCTTATAGTATCTGATAACTTAGAGTATGTACTGTAGTAGAATATTATTAGATTAACACTTCTGTATTTAAGAACATTGGTGTTAGAGTTGAAAATAATAGACTTAGTTTAGTTTATTTTTATTTTTATTTTTATTTATTTTCCTTTATTTTGTTGTTGACCAAAGGTGAAGAAGACAAAAAAATGTGATATATCACAGTCACACAAGTCACATGCTCATGTGACACAATGGAACAATGTAGAAGGTTTTAGAGAAGATGATGTCATATAGTATGGTTAACACATATCAACCTCAAGGCAAATACATGATCATTAGAGTAGAGCTAAAGGAGTGTAGCACAGACCATTGGTAGTTGGTATATAAGGTAGATGTTTGTACTTAGGAACTCTATCAAGTTCTCTTGTGTTACTTAATACAAAAGTGTGTTTTTCACTTTAACACATAGGTCTAAATCATAACAATTGGCTACTGTCAAAGTTGACAATTGAGTTAACTCAATTAACTCAATACAAGGTTTCTTTCTTATCTTAATACTTTGAGATTTAAATTATAATAGCTACTATGCTTAGTCTGATAATCAACTTGACTTATACTGCACTTGTCTTTACTTCTTCTGAACTCCTCTCATTCAAAATTATGACTATATAATAAATAGGTTAGGTGCAATATTATTCTGTTGAAGTTGATTATTCATATAACACTACTTTTGGCCTTCCCTGTTTCTTTGCATCCACTAAGTCTACTTTTCTATTCTATCTTCTATGCTACATTCACAGATATCCTTGGTAAGTGTAAATTGCCCCTAATACTACCCTAGATAATATACTTAGTATGTAAACTATCAGTTTACAATAATAGCTTATCTTGAAAATTGACTAATACTAATACTAATTTTCAGTGTTGGCAATAATACACCCCACCATCTGGTAGTATTAATTTCCTAAGTCTCCTAAAGTACTCTTTCAAGATATGTGACCAGTGTAACTTAAAAAGATACAGCATATAAGCTGAAGCTGAAGGTTATTCTAACTCTTATCTTCTATATTCTCAGATAATACATAATAACTTATTTGGACTTCTGAAAAACCTTGTTAGATCTCATATAATAAGATGTGAACCATGTCCAATGACTAGTTGTATATTTTGAAAGAGTACTTGGAAGACTTAGGAGGTCAAGGCCATTAGAAGATGGTGAGGTATATTATTGCTAATACTGGAAATTAGTGTTAATTTTGGTTAATTTTTAGAATAAGACCATTACAGTGTAAACTACTAGTTTATATACTAAGTATACTACCTAGGGTAGCTATCTGGAATGTATACTGCTAAGTAAGTTACCCTAGATACTGGTGATTCTTAGATATTAGGAATAGAGATTCATAGAGTTGACAAGGGTCCAGCAAGGACATCCAAGGTGCAAATGGATGCAGTTGATCCATACTAAAAGAGAATGGGAAGTATGGATGAGAAAAAAGATGTTATTAATAGGTTGGAACAGATATGGCTGAAATGGAATATGACACTAGTGTAACTTATAGAGGTACAGTATATAAGCTAAAGTCAAAGATCATTCTAGTCTTATTTTCTGCATTCTCAGATAATACA
>Ga0157357_1001146_pt1 | contig 11156 bp, 9 predicted proteins | sample AttcapACBM1_FD_111485 | JGI IMG/M metagenome (GOLD analysis project Ga0157357, IMG submission 111485) | Fungus gardens microbial communities from leaf cutter ant in Botucatu, State of Sao Paulo, Brazil - Atta capiguara ACBM1 | ecosystem: Host-associated > Fungi > Mycelium > Unclassified ... | reverse complement strand
CCGCACGCCGGTTTCCGCCTCCAGCTCTTTGATGCTGTGACTCACCGCCGACTGGCTCAGGCCTATCGCCTGCCCCGCCTGACTGAAACCACCGTAATGTGCCACCGCAATGAAAGTCCGCAATTGACGCAGGGTATAATTCATCGATTACGCTCATAGATTAATGCAATAAATCAATTTTATTTCTAAAAATGATTCCCGCACAATCGGCCTATTGAAAAATTTACCGGATTTTAACAATGGGATTTTTAAAACTTGATCCGATGATGGTTAAGCTCATCATCACCGTGCTGCTGGCCACCTTCCTGCCTGCCAGAGGGATCTACGTCGATATCTTCAGCTACCTCGCCACCGCGGCTATCGCACTGCTGTTCTTTATGCACGGTGCCAAGCTGTCGCGGGAGAAGATCATTGCGGGAAGCAGCCACTGGCAGCTGCATCTCTGGATCATGTTCAGCACCTTCGTGCTCTTTCCGGCGCTGGGCATGCTGCTGGTCTGGTGGCATCCGGTTGATGTCGGTCCGGAAATTTATACCGGCTTTATCTATCTCTGTATCCTGCCTGCCACCGTGCAGTCCGCCATCGCATTTACCTCGATGGCCGGCGGTAACGTCGCGGCCGCCGTGTGCAGCGCCTCGGCATCCAGCCTGCTGGGGGTCTTCATCTCCCCGTTGCTGGTAAATGTGGTGATGGATATCCACAGCAGCGCGCCGACTGACGGTCTGGAGCAGATCGGTAAGATTATGCTGCAACTGATGGTGCCGTTCATACTGGGCCATCTTTCACGCCGCTGGATCGGCGGCTGGGTTGAAAAGCACCGCAGCCTGATTGGCAAAACTGACCAGACCTCGATTCTGCTGGTGGTCTACAGTGCCTTCAGTGAGGCGGTGGTGAACGGCATCTGGCATCGCGTGGGCGTGATCACACTGCTCTGGATTGTGGCAGGCTCCATTCTGCTGCTGGCCACCGTGCTGATTATCAACCTGCTGGCTTCGCGCCTGTTCCGCTTCAAACGCGCCGATGAGATTGTGGTGCTGTTTTGTGGATCGAAGAAGAGTCTGGCGAATGGGGTACCGATGGCAAATATCCTGTTCCCGGCCAGTACCGTGGGGATTATCGTGCTGCCGCTGATGATCTTCCATCAGGTTCAGCTGATGGTCTGTTCGTTCATCGCCGGACGCTACAAGAAGAGCGGTGAGAAAAAGCAGGCTTTAGAGGTGAAAACCTCCGTGATGGAGTCGCAGAAATAGTCTGCATGGCCCGCCAAAGCGGGCCACGTTATTTCCGGGTCTGAAGCGGCTTCACCAGCCCCTCCAGACCTTCGATTTTTATCGTCAGCGTGAGCTGCATCAGGTCACCCAGCTGGCCGGAGGGGAAGTCGCCACTGCGGGCAAACCACAGCAGGTAGGGTTCAGGCAGATCGATCAGCATCCGCCCTTTATATTTCCCAAACGGCATCGCCGTATTCGCTATCGCCACCAGCTGATGCTTATCCATCTCAGGCACCCAGCAGACGGATCATTTCAGCTTCATCGATCACCTCGATGCCCAGCTCCTGCGCTTTCGCCAGCTTGGAACCCGCCGCTTCACCGGCAATCAGCAGATCCGTTTTCTTCGACACGCTGCCGCTGACTTTAGCTCCCAGCGCGATCAGCTGTGCTTTGGCATCGTCGCGGTTCATCTGCGACAGCGAACCGGTCAGCACCACGGTTTTCCCGGCAAACGGACTGTCAATATCTTCGGCTTTCACCACCACAACAGCCGGCCAGTGAACACCAATATCGTCCGTCAGCTGGCGGATGACCTCGCGGTTGCTCTCCTCTTCCATAAAGTTGCGAACGTGCGCGGCGACGACCTTACCCACATCCGGCACGGCAATCAGCGCATCCAGATCGGCATCCATCACCTTCTGCAGCTCACCAAAGTGGTTTGCCAGATTGGCGGCGGTGGCTTCGCCCACTTCACGGATCCCCAGTGCATAGAGGAAGCGTGCCAGCGTCGTCGACTTCGCTTTTTCCAGCGCATCCACTACGTTCTGCGCCGATTTTGGCCCCATGCGATCCAGCCCCGTCAGCTTACCCGCCGTGAGACGGAAGAGATCGGCGGGGGTCGAGACATACTCTTTCTCCACCAGCTGGTCGATAATCTTATCGCCCATGCCGTCGACATCGAGCGCCCGGCGCGAGACAAAATGCTTCAGCGCCTCTTTTCGCTGCGCGCCGCAAATCAGACCGCCGGTGCAGCGCGTGACCGATTCACCTTCGACCCGTTCCACCTCAGAACCACAGACCGGGCAGTGAGCAGGAAACACCACTTCACGCGTCTCTTCAGGACGTTCAGCGGTGACCACATTCACGACCTGCGGGATCACGTCGCCTGCACGGCGAATCACGACCCGGTCCCCGATGCGCAGTCCCAGCCGCGCGATTTCATCGGCGTTATGCAGCGTGGCGTTGCTGACAATCACGCCCGCTACCTGCACCGGCTCCAGGCGGGCGACAGGAGTGATTGCCCCGGTCCGGCCAACCTGAAACTCGACATCCCGCACCCAGGTCAGCTGCTCCTGCGCCGGGAATTTAAAGGCTATCGCCCAGCGCGGCGCACGCGCCACAAAGCCCAGCTGTTCCTGCTGCGCCTGTGAATCGACTTTGATGACCACGCCATCGATATCAAATCCGAGACTGGGGCGCTGTTGCTCAACGTCGTGATAAAAAGCCAGCGCCTCTTCCGCATTATGCACCAGCTTAATGCGGTCACTGACCGGCAGCCCCCAGGCTTTGAACTGCTGCAGGCGTGCCATGTGACTGTGCGGCATCTCGCCGCCTTCCAGCAGGCCGAAACCGTAGCAGAAGAAGGTCAGCGGACGTTTTGCGGTGATGCGCGGATCAAGCTGACGTAGCGAACCTGCCGCTGCGTTGCGCGGGTTAGCAAAGACTTTGCCGTCCGTGCGGCGCGCTTCCTCATTCAGCTTTTCGAAGCCGCGCTGCGTCATAAAGACTTCGCCACGCACTTCCAGCCGCGCCGGGATGTTGTCACCTTTAAGACGCAGCGGGATAGCGCGAATGGTGCGCACGTTGGCGGTAATATTCTCGCCGGTGGTGCCATCTCCCCGCGTGGCGGCCTGAACCAGCAGCCCGTTTTCATACATCAGGCTCACCGCTAAGCCATCGAGTTTAAGTTCACAGCAGTAGGTAATCTCTTCACTGCTTTTCAGCCGATCGCGCACCCGCTTGTTGAAGGCCATAAAGGTCGCTTCATCGAACGCGTTATCCAGCGACAGCATCGGGACTTCATGGCGAACCTGTTCAAACACCGTCAGCGGCGCAGCGCCGACGCGCTGGGTTGGTGAGTCCGGCGTAATCAGATCGGGATGATCCGCTTCCAGCTGGCGCAGTTCACGCATCAGGCGATCATATTCGGCATCCGGCACTTCCGGTGCATCCATGACGTGATAGAGGTATTCGTGATGACGCAACGTAGTGCGCAGTTCGGTGATGTGATCCTGGACGGATTTCATAAAGCCCCATCAGATAAAAAACCCCCGACATGCGGGGGTTTGTTTTAACAGTTCAGATAGCGGTTTGCGCCGTGGTCAGACACCGACCACATCGCGAATACGCGCCTTGTAAGTTTCCAGCTTCTGCGGCGTCATCATGCGACGTTCATCATCCAGTACTACGCCGCCAACATCATCAGCGATGCGCTGTGCCGACTGAAGCATCAGCTTGAAGTTCTGATTCGCATCGCCATAGGAAGGTACCATCATAAAGATAGAGATACCCGGCGTGCTGAAATCTGTCATCAGGTCAGGGTTAAACGAGCCAGGCTTGACCATATTGGCCAGACTGAACAGGACCGGACCACTGCCTGCCGGACTGAGATGGCGATGGAAGATGTTCATCTCACCAAACTGGAAGCCCGCCTGCAGAATCCCCTGAAGGAGAGCCTCACCATTGAGTTCGCCACCCGAGTGTGCGGCAACGTGCAGAACCAGCACGGCTTCTTTCGGCTTCTCTGCCGGTGCGGCAGGTGCAGACGGCGGAACGGGAGTCGGTTCCGGCGCCTGAGTGATTTCAGGCTGCGGCTCAGGTTCAGCCTGGTACTGCGGTGCGGGCTGCACCGATTCCAGCGGGTCCAGATCCAGCAGCGGATCGGCCTGCACAGGCGGTGCGACAAAAGCAGGCGCAGGCTGTTGCTGCTGACGAGCCGGTTCCGGACGCGGCTGAGGAGCAGGCTGCGGTGCGGGGCTGAAAAGCGGATCGCTTTCCTGTTCGGCTTGCGGAGCAGGTCGTGGCGCAAGCTGACGTACAGGCTCAGCAGGCGCGGGCTTACGCGGCGCAACCGGCTGGGATTCGCGAATATCATCGAAACGCGGTTCCTGATGGTTGCTGCGCTCAGCGCGAACACGAACCTCGCCGACGCCATCATCTTCGTCGTCGATCAGGTCCGGCTCATCATGTTCATCACGTTGTTTCAGACGTTTGTGCGGGCGATCGCGGAACACTGACGAACGCTCTTTACGGCTGGTCCACAGTCCGTGAAGAAGGAGCGCTATTATGGCGATCGCGCCAACAACGATTAATATCAGACGCAAATCCTGCATCATTGTATTCTCTGTTGTTCCAATACCTTGCCACCGCGGCAAACTTTATCCTCTAACTGTATTTGCCCTGCTACACAAGTGCAAGTCTGTGCACTATTTTCTAACAAATAAGATAGGCAACCCACGCTTTTTCGCTGTTTTTTTACCCAAACGGCACCTGGCCTGGGGAAAAAGCCAGGTTATAGTGGGCCCGCCCTATTACCTTCAGGAGAATTGCCTATATGGCCCTTGAGAAGTCCGTCTCAGATTTTAACGGCATACACTACTTCAGCCAGGGCTGGAAACTGATGCGTCTGCCTGGCATTCGTCGCTTTGTGGTCATGCCGCTGCTGATCAACATTCTGATGCTGGGTGGCGCATTCATCTGGCTTTTCTACCGTCTGGGTGACTGGATCCCGCGGCTGATGGCCTCGATTCCGGACTGGCTGCAGTGGCTCAGCTATCTGTTATGGCCACTGTCGGTGATTGCGATTGTGCTGGTCTTCAGCTACTTCTTTTCCACCCTCGCTAACCTTATCGCCGCACCGTTTTGCGGCCTGCTGGCCGAGCAGCTTGAGGGACGCCTGACCGGTAAACCGCTGCCTGACAGCGGCTGGGCGGGTCTGATCAAAGATGTGCCGCGCATCATGAAGCGCGAGCTGCAAAAGCTGGGCTACTACCTGCCACGTGCGGTGGGACTGCTGCTGCTCTACTTTATCCCGGGTTTCGGCCAGACGGTCGCGCCCGTGCTGTGGTTCCTGTTCAGCGCCTGGATGCTCGCGATCCAGTATTGCGACTACCCCTTCGATAATCACAAAGTGCCTTTTCAGCAGATGCGTAACGCCCTGCGTCGGCATAAAACCGCCAATATGCAGTTTGGTGCGCTTACCAGTCTGTTTACCATGATCCCGGTGCTGAACCTGGTCATCATGCCAGTGGCCGTCTGCGGGGCCACAGCGATGTGGGTCGATCGCTACCGGCAGCAACTGGCGCGGCAGGAAGTGCGCTGAATATATCAGCGCGCCTTATGCTCTTTTTAACAAGGCTTATTGCCGGGTGACATATAGATATGCGATTTCTTTCCTTCCGCCCCCAGGCAGAACAGGTATGCTCATAGGGTTCCCAATAATTCATACAGTTAAGGACAGGCTATGAGTAAGATCTACGAAGACAACTCTTTGACAATTGGTCATACGCCATTGGTTCGACTGAACCGCATCGGTAACGGCCGCATCCTTGCGAAAGTTGAATCCCGTAACCCGAGCTTCAGCGTAAAATGCCGTATCGGTGCCAATATGATTTGGGACGCAGAGAAACGCGGTATTCTGAAACCGGGTATTGAACTGGTTGAACCGACCAGCGGCAATACGGGGATTGCCCTCGCCTATGTAGCCGCCGCGCGCGGTTATAAACTGACCCTGACCATGCCTGAGACGATGTCCGTTGAGCGTCGTAAGCTGCTGAAAGCGCTGGGCGCGAATCTGGTCCTGACTGAAGGTGCCAAAGGCATGAAAGGGGCTATCGGCAAAGCTGAAGAGATTGTTGCAAGCGACCCGGATAAATATGTCCTGCTGCAGCAGTTCAGCAACCCGGCTAACCCGGAGATCCATGAAAAGACCACCGGCCCGGAAATCTGGGAAGATACCGACGGCGAAGTGGATGTCTTTATTGCTGGTGTCGGCACCGGCGGTACGCTGACCGGCGTGAGCCGCTACATCAAGAACACCAAAGGTAAAAAAGATCTGATCACCGTCGCGGTGGAGCCAACCGATTCGCCGGTCATTGCTCAGGCCCTGGCAGGAGCGGAGATCAAACCTGGCCCTCACAAAATTCAGGGGATCGGCGCAGGCTTTATTCCGGGCAACCTTGAGCTGAATCTGGTTGATCGGGTTGTGGCTATCACGAATGAGGAAGCGATCAGCACCGCGCGTCTGCTGATGGAGCAGGAAGGCATTCTGGCCGGTATCTCCTCCGGTGCTGCGGTCGCCGCCGCACTGAAGTTGCAGGAAGAGGAAACCTTCGCCAACAAGAATATCGTGGTGATTCTCCCCTCCTCAGGTGAACGCTATCTGAGTACCGCTTTGTTCGCCGATCTCTTTACAGAAAAAGAGCTGCAGTAGTCGGGGCAGAAAGTCTGAAAATGCCGCAAAAAGCACCCGCCCGGGTGCTTTTTTGTGGCGCAGATCTCACTTTCACCACCCGGCAGATTGATTTCAGTGACGCCGCTCTGGTATTTAGACTGCCAATTATTTCGATGCCTGAAATTAATCCGCGTTTGAAGTGGATCAAGCTGAATCGATTTACGGATTCAGTGAAACGGCGAATCACGGCATAATTAACCGGTGACGTGTAGAATCGGTTTTACGACGCAACGGAATGTCGATTTGACGCATGCGCGTCCTGGGTCAGCATGAAGCTATACCCGCGCACCGACACAGGCTAAAGTGAAGGCTCCAGGCTAGACTTTAGATCCATAACACTCATTCTGATAACGTTGGGGAAATAGAATGTTCCAGCAAGAAGTTACCATTACTGCACCAAACGGTCTGCATACTCGCCCAGCAGCGCAATTCGTTAAAGAAGCCAAAGCTTTCCAGTCAGAAATCACTGTGACCTCTAACGGTAAATCTGCCAGCGCCAAGAGCCTGTTCAAGCTGCAGACACTGGGTTTAACGCAGGGAACCGTTGTGACCCTGTCAGCAGAAGGCGAAGACGAACAGAAAGCAGTTGAGCATCTGGTCAAACTGATGGCTGAACTGGAGTAATCTCCGCTCAGCTCTCCAGCCAATCGACTCCTCTGCGCCATTGAGTGCAAACATCTTGATCGCGGACAATCTGTCCGCGTTATTGCTTTCGTAGAGTACGTGTCCCGCGACAATGGCACCGCAAAGAGTCCCATCAGCCATCGTGATTAAAAGGTAGCGTTATGATTTCAGGCATTTTAGCATCACCAGGTATCGCTTTCGGCAAAGCACTGCTGCTGAAAGAAGACGAGATCGTCATCAACCGTAAAAAAATTTCTGATGACCAGGTTGAGCAGGAAGTTCAGCGCTTCCTCGATGGTCGCGGTAAAGCGGCACAGCAACTGGAAGCGATTCGCGTCAAAGCGGGTGAAACCCTCGGTGAAGAGAAAGCTGCGATCTTCGAAGGCCACATTATGTTGCTGGAAGATGAAGAGCTGGAGCAGGAAATCATCGACCTGATCAAAAAAGATCACGCCTCTGCCGATGCTGCTGTCGACTCGGTTATCGATGGTCAGGCGAAAGCGCTGGAAGAGTTAGATGATGAGTATCTGAAAGAGCGTGCAGCTGACGTGCGCGACATCGGTAAACGTCTGCTGCAAAACATCCTCGGTCTGCATATCGTTGACCTGAGCGCCATTCCGGATGAATCCATTCTGGTAGCAAAAGATTTAACGCCGTCAGAAACCGCACAGCTAAACCTGAAAAAGGTGCTGGGCTTTATTACCGATCTGGGTGGCCGTACCTCACATACCTCAATCATGGCGCGCTCGCTGGAGATCCCAGCCATTGTCGGCACCGGCAATGTCACCGTCACGGTTAAAAACGGCGACTTCCTGATTCTGGATGGTGTGAACAACGCGATTCACGTCAATCCTTCTGACGCCGTTCAGGAAGAGCTGAAAGCCGTACAGAACCAGTATCTGTCGGAAAAACACGAATTAGCCAAGCTGAAAGACCTGCCTGCGGTCACGCTGGATGGTCATCAGGTTGAAGTCTGCGCCAACATCGGCACCGTGCGCGACGTCGCCGGCGCAGAGCGCAACGGCGCAGAAGGCGTGGGACTTTACCGCACCGAGTTCCTGTTCATGGACCGTGATGCGCTGCCGACCGAAGAAGAGCAGTTCCAGGCGTATAAAGCCGTCGCTGAAGCCATGGGTTCACAGGCCGTTATCGTCCGTACCATGGATATCGGCGGTGACAAAGATCTGCCTTACATGAACCTGCCGAAAGAGGAAAACCCTTTCCTTGGCTGGCGCGCTATCCGTATCGCCATGGACCGCAAAGAGATTCTGCATGCGCAGCTGCGTGCTATCCTGCGCGCCTCCTCCTTCGGCAAACTGCGCATTATGTTCCCGATGATCATTTCCGTTGAAGAAGTGCGTTCGCTGAAAGCGGAACTGGAACTGCTGAAAGCGCAGCTGCGTGAAGAAGGCAAAGCGTTCGACGAGTCCATCGAAGTCGGTATTATGGTGGAAACCCCGGCGTCAGCGGTGATTGCACGTCATCTGGCGAAAGAAGTCGACTTCTTCAGTATTGGGACAAACGACCTGACGCAGTATACTCTGGCGGTCGATCGTGGTAACGATTTGATTTCGCACCTGTACAATCCAATGACGCCGTCTGTGCTTAACTTAATTAAGCAAGTCATTGATGCATCTCACGCTGAAGGTAAATGGACCGGCATGTGTGGTGAGCTGGCAGGTGATGAACGTGCTACACTACTGTTACTGGGAATGGGGCTGGACGAGTTCAGCATGAGTGCCATTTCTATCCCTGGCATCAAGAAAATCATTCGTAATACTAATTTTGAAGATGCGAAGGCATTGGCAGAGCAGGCACTGGCTCAACCGACAGCGGAAGATTTAATGAACCTGGTGAACAAGTTCATTAAAGAAAAAACGCTCTGCTAATCTGCATGATGCTGGCCCCAAATTACTGCTTAGGAGAAGATCATGGGTTTGTTTTCTAAACTTTTTGGCGAAAAAACGGATAGCGCTGGGACAATCGATATCGTAGCGCCTCTGTCAGGCGAAATTGTGAATATTGAAGACGTACCAGATGTGGTGTTTGCAGAAAAAATCGTGGGCGACGGTATCGCGATCAAACCGACTGGCAACAAAATGGTTGCGCCGGTGGATGGCACTATCGGTAAGATTTTTGAAACCAACCATGCTTTTTCAATCGAATCGGACAACGGCATTGAGCTGTTCGTGCATTTCGGTATCGATACGGTTGAACTGAAAGGTGAAGGTTTCAAACGCATCGCTGAAGAAGGCCAGAAGGTCAAAAAAGGCGACGTCGTTATCGAGTTCGATCTGCCATTGCTGGAAGAGAAAGCGAAATCAACCCTGACTCCGGTTGTTATCTCCAACATGGATGAAATCAAGGAACTGATTAAGCTCTCTGGCCAGGTCACCGTCGGCGAAACGCCGGTGATTCGCATCAGAAAGTAAGGCTTCGTTCCTGCTCTGACGGCACCTTCGGGTGCCGTTTTCGTTTCTGCTCTCTGCGCTTCTCAGGAGGGCCAGTGCGGCAGTCGCAGCGTCAGTTCCAGCCCTCCTTCCGGCCGGTTCCGTGCCTCGACTTCACCCTGATGCGCCAGCACCACTTTGCGGACGATCGCCAGCCCGAGGCCATAGCCCTTTCCCATCAGCGGTGAGTTGACCCGCACAAACGGGTCAAAGATGCTGGAGAGTTTCTCTTCATCGACACCCGGCCCCTGATCGCGCACCTGAATTTCCAGCCACTGCTGCGCGGTGCGCAGTTCAACCTCGATCCGCTGGCCTGGCAGGGAAAAGCGCAGCGCGTTGCGTAACACATTCTCGGTGGCGCGCCGTATCAGTTCGGCATTGCCACGCACGGTGTAGTCGGCCCGATTGTCCACCTGAAACGCCACCTGCACACCGGGGAGCTGCGCTTCATAGCGGACATCGGTGATCACCGCCTCCAGCAGGCCGGTGAGGTCAAAGTACTGCTCATCCGGAATACTTTCATGCTCAGCGCGCGACAGCGTCAGCAGTTCACCGATCATCTTATCCAGCCGGCGCGCCTCTTCGTCGATACGATCGAGCGAACTGTGCACATTTTCTGGCGTCTGTCTGGCTAGCCCGGTCGCCAGCTGCAGGCGCGCCAGCGGTGAACGCAGCTCGTGTGAGATATCGTGCAGCAGCTCTTCGCGCGCACGGACCAGGGTCTCCAGCCGCTCAGCCATGGTATCAAAGGCCCGGGCGACATCAGAAATCTCATCATGCCGTTTACGCATCACTGGAAAAAGCCGTACGCTTAAATCGCCCTCTGCGACCCGGGAGAACCCTTCGCGCAGCTGACGCATGGGTCGCGTCAGATTCCAGGCAAGCAGCAGGCTGAAGAGTAATCCTACCGAACCGGCGAAAACAAACATCGGCTCAGGGATATTGAGGAATTTGCGCGGCATGCTGTTCATCATGCTCTCTTTTCGCATGCCATCGATGTCATAGCGCAGCTGATACCCTTTTCCATCGGCGCCGCGCACCCAGCGTTCACTTTCGGCGGGCCGATGCGCCTCCCCATCCGGGTTAGCCTGTGCAGGCGACGGTTGCGCCTGTGGCAGGATGTGGAAAAACTGCCGGTCACGTTTGTCCCAGCCCGACAGCATCGCGTTCAGCGCCTCAGGCCCGTTCTGCGCCAGCACCGTCGCCGCCGAGGTAAGTTGCAGATCGGCCACGCGGCGGACCGCCACCAGTTCAGGCGGCTCGTGTCGTCTACCGGAGAGCGAAAAGCCGAGCCAGATAAGCTGACTGATGATGACAAAGACGATCCAGAAGCCGATAAAGATCTTCCAGAACAGGCGT
>Ga0157357_1001144_pt1 | contig 11166 bp, 5 predicted proteins | sample AttcapACBM1_FD_111485 | JGI IMG/M metagenome (GOLD analysis project Ga0157357, IMG submission 111485) | Fungus gardens microbial communities from leaf cutter ant in Botucatu, State of Sao Paulo, Brazil - Atta capiguara ACBM1 | ecosystem: Host-associated > Fungi > Mycelium > Unclassified ... | reverse complement strand
CTCTTTTGTTATGGAATTTCCACGGAATCTGACTCAGGCTCTTATAACAGGACTTAATTATATGATGAGGAATCAGAATCTTACAAAAGTTAGGATCGACATGTGATATATCTGAAACTACTCATGGATGCCACAACTTTGGAATCTCACGGAAGAGCATGATATATATGGATCGAATTGTGCTTTTTGTAGATTATGCGAAAATCAGTCAGAAGACATACAGATGGCAACAACAAAACTTGATTCTCCTCCACTATTCCACAGCCTTCTTCCTCGGCTATTATATACACCCTGCATAATTTGGCCATCGGCTGAAGTGTCTACGTTGTATTTATTGTTTAGAGCAGGGGCATCAAATAGAATGTCTTTGAAACTCGACAAGAATTTATATGTTACAGGACTTACTGTAACGAAGTCCCTAATCCCAGTGATAAAATCAGACCACAGGTGACAAATAAGGGGTCCTAGCAACCTTAGGAGCCACTCTGATAATCCAGGAGTCACCCAGTGAGCTGTAGACAATTGTAAATGACTAGAAGTCAAAAATGGATCCACAGAGAGTTGGATAAAGTCCACACTAACTATGATAGAACTTAGAAGACCACTTCTAACACACTTCCTTGATCTGATATAATATGAAATTGAACCTAAGGTGTTAAACCAAGGTTGGGAACTGCAAGCTCAATCCCTTGTCATATACTAACCCAGAAATATCTACCATCCATCCCAGATAACAACTAATACACATCTGATGCAAGTGTCCTCTTCTGGCATAGATCACTTCTGTATTCCAATCACTGAGCACTCTGTGGACAAGCCTTCTCCATTCCATAACAAATTCCATGGACTTTCTGACAATGACCCCCTTAGTGACTGACAAGTTCAGGGTATAACTCAGTTCTTTTATTCTTAGAAATTATAAGGCCAATAGATATGCTGTATAATCTCCAGTCTGATAATCAACTTGAATTAAGTGCCACACTTGTCCCCTTCCTAGGATCTAAAACCTCCTTCTCTCTCACCTCCTCAAATTATGACTATGCAATAGACAAGTTAGGTGTAACACACAAGTTGAAGCTAAGGTTGTCATCCATGTTGCACCCTCATCCTGGGTCACTCAGCCCACTTCTGGATAAGTGTCCCATCCATTCCTTGTCTTCCATGTGACATTCACAGATTCATCAAATGATTGTGAATTACTATCTAACATCACTTGAGGTTGTACAGCTTTAATGAATAAATAAGCTACACTTTGACATGATGGAACATATACTTGAGTGATAACTGAGTCTTGTACTGTGTTTCTAAACCAGTAGTAAGGTAATCCATGGTTGACAAATCACATAGTACTCTGAGGTCTCTTGAAGAATTCTGTTCTGTTCTTAAAATAACTGGAACAAAAGCATGGAGTATACTTTAAACTTCAGGATAAACCTAGGTTTTATTGTCCAAGAAATATATATTGCACTGCTCATCTCTAGAAGAAACCTATGAAAAACAAAATGAGGTCTTCTGATAAAGACAATGGCTACTCTAAGTACTCTGAAGTTTATTCCAATCTAGTAAAATAGTACAGATATAACTAGGGAATAATTGTACCAGCATGGCTGGGAATAGCTTAGAAATAATAAAAATATTTAGGATACTTATCCAGAAGAGGTGAAAGCTTATGTGATGACAATAGAGAGCACTGGAAATGAAGGCAAAGAAGAGATGATAAGTATATAACTACAAGTAGGGAACAGAGTTTGACTATAGAGCTTGATTATAGAGCTTGACCACAGAGTTTAGTCATGGAGTTTAATGATGAAGAATAAAGTTTGCTAGGCTTTAAAGGGCATTGAGGATATGAAAGAGCTAACCCTCTTACAAAGGCTTGAGTAAAAAGAAAAGAAAGAAGCTATAAGAAAATCTAACTTTTCATTGCATTTAGCCATACAAAGTCTCTTAACTCTGAACTCTGTATGCTTTATAATGGATTTCTCTACCCCCTAGTATTACTAAACTCTGCTATAAGGCTTGTGGAATTTGCTACTATTAACCCTGAATTCTATGCTCATATACTGCCTTTTTAAAAGATCTCTTAGATTGTTACTTACCATTCTTCTATTGCTATCAAATGTACTCTGCCTTTTCAAGTAATGTTCTAGATACTTCTATCTAACTATCTGTACACCATTATTCTTGTGTTAGCTTAGTGTTGTTCTACCAGACTATAATAGAACATAGGGTATTTGAGATAGTAGCTATCTTTGAGAAATCTTATTCTGTTCTCTTAGGTTTTCTTGAAGATAAGTTGTATTTGATATATTAGACTCTATAATACATACTTAGGTTTTCTGAAGTTATAACCTCATATACCTCTGTAGACTTCATTCAGTTACTCTAACAGCAAAACAGAATCTTTTTCTTAGTACCTCAAAATATTATTAGTCTGGTAGTCTTGGATTATTCATTCTTATGCCTTAACCTCTCTCTCTCTTTCTTTCTTCTTGAGAAATTGACAGACATAGTTCATGCTTGAGGATGAAAGTCTATGGAGTTGTGTGGGGTTTTGTACTGAGTATGGAAACTTGTATGAGAAGTGATAAGTTATATACTTTACAAATAACCTTGGTTTTAGCTTATGTATTGTATTATCTGCTTGCTATAGAGTTGCAACTTTAGAGAGTGAATTGGAGTTCAAGAGTGTGAGTTCTAACAAAACAAGTGTATTACTGTAACACTGAAGTTTAGTGTTAACAATATTTGATATTTAATTATCTGACTAAAGATTACAATATATCTACTAGTTCTTAAATATGGAATATTATGAAAGGAGAACTTGGATGTTTCATAATACAGCCACAAGTAGATGTTTTAGTGGTAAGACACTGACAGTAGTTTGGAAAAGAAAAACTTTACTATAGAAGATTGAGTCTAGCAAAGAGTAAAAAGTTGCTATAGAAGACCAAGTACTTATAAGATTGAAATAAGAGAATAATACTATTGTAAAAGATGGGTTATGTATAAAAAATAATACTGTCATAAAAGATGGGTTATTTATGGGGTTAGACTTAGCATATGACAATAATGTCTATACTGAGTGATTACTTTATGAACTCTGTCAATTCTGATGAAGTCCTGGATTTCCTCTAATATTGTCTAAGAGAAGTAGCTAAGTACCAGTATATCATACCAATAATATTTAGCTAGTCATGTGAACCAACTTTAAGACTTGCAAACTCTGATATCTAATTCTGTCCCATACTCATAAATATACTCCCTCTTTTAAAATTGAGATACTGTTATCAGAAAATACTTTTTGTATTTAAGAACAATAGCTACTATAGATAGTTCTCTAGTTTGATAATTAACTTAGATTGTGCTACACCTGCTCTAGATACACCCAAGCTCTCTTTCTTTCAAAATACAACTATATGATGAGTTCAAGCTAGATGTAATATTTTCTATTAAAGCCAAGATTGTCTATTCATATAATATTTCTTCTGATACTCTTCTGACTCCATTTTCTGTCTTGATATGTTATGTGTCTTGTTATCTATACTACTTGTGGTATCAGAGTTGAAGATGGTAGACTCTATTTATTTTTAATTTTAATTTTAATTTCTTATTTTAGACTTAGGATTAGAGATTAGTATGACATCATACATGACTGTCACAAACTGTCACATGTCATGGTCATATAGTCACATATTACACAGAAGGATATAGAAGATTCTAAAATAATAACATTATATAATATGTAGTAAATATGCTAACTTTATAGATAACTTATGCTCTTTAGGATAGACTAGGTTTAGTTAGTACAGACCATTAGTCTAGTATATCTAAGGTAGATATTTTGTACTTGAAACTCTATTTAGTCCTCTTATATTAATCTAATACAAGGTTCTTTTGTTGACTTCACTTTTAGTCTTCAATCATAATATATAAATAATTCTGGCAAGTGTGAATTACTCTTAATAGTATGATCAGATTATATAGCTACTATTGTAATCCAGTTTCTCTTACACAATCTAGTCCCTATCTTAACAAAATAGTATTTTTCCATTATAACTCCACCTCTCTACTTGAACTCCTATCTGTTCAACAACTGAGTAAGTAATTTGCCTATGTAGCCATACCACCCTGATGCTCTAAACATTTAATAGGATCAACACCAACCTATCTTTCTCTCAGAAGGATTTCCAAAAGTATGTCAAGATTTCCTGAAATTATTCCAGCCAATGATAATTCAAATTAAGTTGATATACTAGAAATAGAGAAATTCTTACTATCTCCAAAAGCTATCATGACCAAACAATCTTTCCCAATTAATAGATCTTCTAGTTAAGGCTCTAGGAAAACTTGCAGCTAACCTGTTATATGTCAAGTTCACCTATTCTAAAGATACATCTCTATAGTGGTGTTATTATTATTATAACATCTCTGATACAAGTCTATCTTCTATAATGGCTATTCTTCTTGCAACATATTACCATGGTGTTGATGCAACAACTCAGGTATCCAGTCTTCCATGATGAGAATACTCTTATTGAACTTGGTCTTCTATGGTAGAGTTTTCCTATTTGATCACTGTTAGTATTTCATCACTGAAACCTCTGCTCAGGGCTATATACTCAAACCTCTAAGCATCTCCTAACTATCTGACTTATATATAAGACTAGTAGTTATACTATAATTTGCTAGTCTGATAATCAACAAAGATAAATTTTATTAAACTCAATCCCTAGTATTCAATGATAACATACTAATATCAGCACTCACTTCTATCTTAGACTTTATTTACTCATCTGAAGTTGCAACTATGTAGTAGACAGATGGCACAGCACATAAGCTGAAGCCAAGGTCATTCTGACAAATCTGTATCACTGAGCTCATTACATGGAGTTTCTACACTCTATGTATTCCTGAGCCAACCTTATGGGTTTTTGCCTTCTGGTATGAACTATACCTGATATAATCTAACTTCTATGACAAACTCTGTTTCTTCTGCAGCAAAAACCCAGATATCTAATAGGTTTGATAGTATAGATCCAGAAAAGCTTAATAGCTTTCTGTTTTAGTGTCAACTTCATTTTTATACAAACCTTATACAATTTACTATGAATATTGCAAAGATAAATTTTACAATGACTTACATGACAAGAGTTGTACAGAGCTAGTTCAAAATCAGATTAGACAAAGAGAAACAAGGAGTCTACCAAAATTGACTTCAAAACTAGGTACAGTTCATAAAAGAACTATACCAACACTTTATATTATCTAATCTCATTGAAAATACAGCCATTGTACTTGACAACCTGTTAATAAAGACTGGTAATAATATTGCTACTTATAACATAGATTTTATAAAGCATTTATTCCAACTAGGATGGGAAGATAACATATTATGTCACTAGTACTACTAAGGGCTTTTAAACTGAATCCAAGATCCTATCTGTATGCAGAAAGAAGAAAAACCTATCTTTTTTTCAATTAATATACTTTATAGCTATAGTTATCAATAGCTGTCATTAGAAAAGAGAAAGAGAGCATAACTGTATCTGTAATTTTTTATCTGTTCTCCTACCCCAAGTACTTACACCTTTAACAAGAACAAATTTGAGTGAAAGATCTATAAACTCCCTTCAAAGTGACATCTCTAAGAGGTTAGGAAGTGATGGAAAACTAATACTTGAAGAGTACAAGAGGTACTTCAACAACAATCTGTATATGTATTGTGGAAGAAAAAGTAACCAAGTTAAAGCCTGCCCCCATTACCCCTCAGACAATACAAGGTTCCAGATCAGATATGCAAAAGCAACTCTCTTCATACTGAAAGCTATTCTGACTACATAGTCAGAAAACTAGAATGCAGCTTCACAAACTCTACACAAATTGTGGGCTACATTGATTTTGCTTGTGCAATGAGTCTAATCCACCTCAATGCTGCTGCTCTTTCTGATCTGAACTTATTCTAACATTCACATCATTTTTAGTTTACAAATTAGATCACATCCAAAACCTGATCTTCTATGTTCTGGCCAACTCTAGCTCTACTTATTTTATCATTATCACATTTGCATATGAATATAGCATTCTCACTACTCCAACATTATCTGTAGAACTAAAATTGTTTGACAGATCATTGAATAATTTCATCTCTGAAACAGCCTCTCTGTTTGTCACTTTTTCATCTGGTCACTGGATGATCCTAAATGTGTGTATTAGAAATTATTTCTCTCAATTTCTCTTGTTTGTTGGTATTCAGATACAACTAGCTCACTCAACACAATCCATTGATTGATTTTACTACTGGGTTCATCACTTTGTAATCAAATTCAAGAAGAAAAATTCACCTCCCAGAAAAATCTCTAGCATTCACATCTCCTGCAGAATCTCTGCTCATGTGTAATACTCTGACACCACTGATACTACTGACATCTCTAGCCCTGAACTTTCCCTTTCATGACCCCATATCACTATTATTAGTGCTCAATCATATATTTGGGCAGTATAGATAACAGGCTCAACCACTTTTCATCTCATACTTTACTTTGTTAATCTTGTTGGAAGAGTAGTAAGAACTACTAACAACTCAGTTAATCTATCTACTGTTCCACCCAAGTACTATGAGTTCACAGATGTTTTTAGCAAGGCCAAAGCTAAGTGATATGACTTAAGTCCTTGAATAAAAATAAGGTAGACTAGTTTGTACTTGGAACTCTATTAAGTTCTCTTGTGTTACTCAATATAAGAGTCATCTTTTGTATATTACAAACCACAGTCTGTATACATATTATAACTAACCTATCCTAAAGTCCATGTGCACTTTATAAGACCAATATGCTGTTGCTATGCTATATGACATCATTTGTTTCAGAATCTTTTATGTAAGGGAACTGGCTCTTCTGAGACTTTTCTTTTCCATATTTTTGGCTGATCTATATTCCATAATCCTTTTCTATATCTACACTTATCTACTCATCCAATTTCCTATGCTTTGGATCTCTTCAAGCTGTATACTAATACTTCCAACTATCTAGATATATTATTTAACTCTTCTTTCTGGTACTTTCTTGCTCTTCTGCAATGCTTTATAGTTTTTCAAAGTCTGCTAGTATTATCCATACATCTGCTTATCCACTTTTCCATGCTCTGGTGACAGAGGTCAAGCAGAAAAGAGGTTATGGTAAGGTACAACAAGAACTATGCAACACTAGTCTTTAACTGCATACTAAAGAATTCAAAGGGGATGATATTAGCATCAGGAATTAATAGAAGATGTAGAAACAATAATATAGAAAATGATTAGAATACATAAAACCTTTAAGAGTGTTGTGGCAACCACTAACCAAGATAGTCAATAATACACTAAGTAAACTTATGAGCAAAGTATTTCATGAGGATCATAAGAGAACTCAATAAAGAGTCTCCAATGTATTCTTATACTATTTATACAATAGATATATGGTCTGTGACAGCAATAAATACCCTACTCTCAAGTCCATATGTCATCTATGAATACACCATGAAGCTAACATGCTATAGATATACACCTTGATATCATTCTTCCAGTTTGTTTTACAATGTTCTAGGCTTATGACATAATGTCATGTGAGTTCAAGTATACCATGACAAAGAGAGCTCTTATGAAAGTGAAAGAATGAAGTTAGGAAGGATATTAAAAGGAATATATGAGTAACATCTGCTTATAAATACTTTTCCTTGTTAACATACTCCTAAACAGTGAAATTTATACTGTGCAACAAGTTCTTTTGGAAAATCTAGTGAATAGATTGCAAAGTTCCTTAAGAGCCTCTAACAACACTATCCATTCTAGGTAATGCACTCCAAAGGCATCTCTCAAGTCAAACCTTACAACTGAAGATACTAACTAATACTTACTTTGCCAGCCTTTCCCAGACTGCTAAAACTCTCCAAAACTTATTCAAAAGTAATAGCAGATACTAAATAGCAGATACTAGTAACACTCACTCAATAAAATAGAGGTTTAACTGTTCTCAAGTGGAGATATTTAGATGAGGTTTCTCTCTCTTACTCCTCTCTATTCATGGCTCTGTTATATCTTAAGATTTAGAATTAAAGTAAAAAAAGTAAAACTTGGATTGGGTTAATCACAAGAGAACTCAATAGAGTTCCTAGGTACAAAGTATTTACCTTATATACTAACAACTGTTGGTTCATACTCTACTACTTTAGCCTATCCTAAATAACTATGCATTATCCTTAAGGTCAATATGTGTGAAATATGCTGTATAATGTTATCATTCTAGAACCTTTTACATCCTTCTATTATGATCATGTGATTGTGTGACATGTAACTTGCATAACACTAGTTTGTAATATTTGTGACTATCATGCTAAACCCTAACCCTAAATAAAAGAAAAAGAAAAAATAAAAGAGAAATAAAAAGAAAATGGCAAGAGAAAAAATAAAATAGAGTCTATTGTTTACAACTCTGATAGGTTGCCTCTTCTTACTCTATCACAAAATAAACTACTTACTTATTTGTGATATCTGAATCTTGGATATACTCTCAGAGGTTTAGGAGTGATTCAGAAGTTGAATAATAATGACAATGATGATTAAGATCAATAAAGATAATAAAGGATAAAGATTGATGATAAATAATGTAAATTGATGTTGTTAAGTCTGAGATCTAATCCTCAGACACAGAAGTATATACAAAAGAGTGATGGTCTATACATAAGCTATTTCTATCACATGATCAAAACTTATATCTGATGAGAGCTGTCATCTGTCATAGCAGCTGTCAGGCTAATTTTAGAAGGTAACTAATTATATTACTACATTGAAATGCTTGTATCTCTATGAATACATATTGCTATGTAATATACTATATATCATTGAAAATGGTTTGATGAGCAATTTCCAACACAAGTTTGATTGTGTGAATCTGTCCAGTCATTCATGAGATATTAGCAAACAAAGATTTTACAGTTACTGATGATCTGATATCTCAGTTGTTTGTTGTTGCTTTTGTACATCCTACATATGTGCAGATAGCCCTCATTTGGGGCTTTATAACACAACTTAGTTTGTGAAAATCAGTCTACTGGTTGTGGAGATACAAGCTGAATGAAGTTTGTGACACACTCTTTCATTCTGGACTCTGTCAGCTTCTGATCTAGCATATTCCTATCTTATTTAACTGCATAAATGTTTATAACTTGATAAAACTCTCATACAAGTATACATACTTTGTAGCTAGTTGTTTGCAAGTAGTGTTTCTTGTCCCTAAAGATCACTTCTACTTAAGATCTGGTTTGATTGATGACTACCATGCCATCTCTTAACTGCTGTTCACTCAAAAGGACCTGAGTCATCATATAGGAGTGTAAGAACCTCTCACTAATGCCTTTAAAGAGGTTTTATATGCTTAAAAACCTTAGGAGATTACTTGTTTTTGTAGAAAAGCATTTTCTGGCATAATATTGAAAGTATCTGCTAAGCATTTTAGCTCTTTTCCAATTCAGTTTTTTTATTCTGACTGTTTCTAATTACTTAAGTATTATCATTTCTTGCTTATGTAAACATAATTCTGACATATTAGAATAGACCTGTTATTGTATAAAGTAGCCATCATCTTCAGAAATCCCTATTCTGTTTTCTTAGGATTTTCTGGAAATGAATATATAGTTTAGTATTTCTTAGACAATAGACTTAGGATTTCTCTCTTACCACCATCTTGTATGGTAGCACTCAAAAGAGAGTTAGCAAATATACTGTTTCATACTACTGCAAACTATTACAACAACAATCCAGAACTAAAGTTTATAGCTAATGTTATTAGCTGCATAGATGTGGACAAAGATTTTACAAGAGAAAGAACAAATACCTCAAGTGTCAACACTTCTGGAGAATGCACTCTAGTGTCTCATCTATCTCTTATGTGGAAAGAATGGAAATTCAAAATTTAGATCCATTCTGGGCTGACTAGGTTAAAGAAAGCAAGCAAGCTGTTGTCTCTCAAGGTTTTCAACTTTCCTATGCAACTCCAAAGACTAGGGAATCAGTTTCTCTCCCCAAGTCTCATGCAAAAGGCATTCTTAATAAAGGCACAAATATGTATCAGCCACAAGACATTAACTCCAATGCCATTCTATACTCAGTCAATCAACCTGCCAAATCTAACTGGCAGAATAGACAAGCCCTTCTAATTTATCTCTTTGGCACTAATGAATTTCTTGATATTAATACAAACAATATTTCAACATCCCTGCTTAGAATTACAAACTTCATCCAAAGTAAGAATATCAAAGAAAAATCTAAGAAAGACATTTCTACCATCACTAGTTTTGATTAAGTAGTGTAGGTCTTAATCTTGTTTACATATGAATTGGATTGAGACAATTTCAATACAGAAAATCAAAGTACATTCCATCAATTAGTAGCAAGCAAGTTCATACCAAAGATTAATCAAGGTAAACTTGGCCAAACCAGAACAAAGATTTTTAGTGGAAAAAAGGTTGAAATTTCTGTTATCCCACCTCTGATTCTTTTTTGACCAAACAAGAAAACTCTAGGCAAATTATCAAATAGAAGGAAAAACACCAATAAAGATAGCAAGAAAACTGGCTCATCCAATTTGATCTTATATGTGAATGTTGTAGATGCAAATGTTAAAGATAATCTCAAATTAAAGAACAACTTCTCTAATCTCCTGGTAAAGAAAATTGAGGAGATCCATAAAATAGTCAAAGACCAAAACAAACCTAGGTCAAGAATTGACATGATAACTAGGAGGCTGTTGCATCACCAAATAATTGTCCCTATATATACTGAAAGTGTAACCAAAATCATGGCTAAGTCAAGCAAGCATGTGACTAATATTAATTGCCTACTCAAGAACATTAAATCAAATGTAGTTGCTGATTTCATTCAGACTGACTCCAAGGGCATCATTGTTATAACCAATAGTATTGCTGCTCAAAGTAACCTTGATTCAATTGAAAATTACATCAAAGACATCAATACAATTCAAGTTGACATAATCTTGATCTCTTGCCTTTTCTAGTTAAAATCTTACTTAAAAATTCTAGATATTTCATATATTAACAAAACTACTGATACTTTCATCAATTTAGGAGCAGTGGAAAACATCATTCAATCAATGCATGTTTTCAATGATATAT